>Ga0315275_10000157_pt1 | contig 53951 bp, 37 predicted proteins | sample YL17G03_0_MG_FD_205557 | JGI IMG/M metagenome (GOLD analysis project Ga0315275, IMG submission 205557) | Sediment microbial communities from Yellowstone Lake, YNP, Wyoming, USA - YL17G03_0 | ecosystem: Environmental > Aquatic > Freshwater > Lake > Sediment | place: USA: Wyoming | collected... | reverse complement strand
ACCACCGAGGAGAGGGGGTTATCGCCAAAGAATCGCAGAAAATCCGAAAGCGCTTTTCCCCATGGGAACGGGGCAAGAAAACGGTAGTTCGCGGTGATGGTCGTCTCCCACAGCCCGACGAGATGGGTCGAGAGGAGCGACGCAAGAGCTACGAGAAGCGCGATCCCGCCGATGCCGAACCCGGCGCGGGAGGAAAGCGGGCGTCGGAGAACCCGGCCGAGAAAGAAAATCTCTCCCCCGGTCGGCTCATGAATTCCCGTGATGGCGTTGAACACGGTGGTTTTCCCCGCGCCGTTGGGGCCGATGATGGCGAGAATCTCGCCTTCGGTAACATTGAGATCGAGATCACCCACCGCGGTGAGACCGCCAAACTTGACCGTCAACCCTTTCAACTCGAGGACGTTCACTTCGCAACCTCTCCGCAGGACGGGGAATCGGGTGTCACGGCGCACCGCCTTCGCTGTTCGCGGAGGTCGGTGTCGCCACAGCCGCGCTCCCCTGACCCGGCATCGCGGGGCCCGGCCTCGCCTCGGGCGCGTCGCGGCGAGTCCGAACCGACGGAAAAACCCCGTGCGGACGGAACCGCATCATGATGACGAGAGCCGAACCGAAAAAGAGAAACTTCCAGTTCGATGGCGTGAGGAACACGCTCGCGCTGCTCGAGAGCCCCGCCTGCTGCATCGCCTCTGTAGCTTTTTTCAGAAAGATGTCGAAGCCCATCACGATCGCCGCTCCGAAGAGAACCCCGCGTATGCTCCCCATTCCCCCGACGATCAAGATGCAAAGAACCGTGATGGATACGTTGAAGTCGTACGTGTTGGGTTCCGCGGTCGTTTCGAGCTTACTTGCGTAGAGCACACCGGCGAGCGCGCAGATCGCCGCGCAGATTGCAAACGCCGAGAGCTTTCCGCGTGTGGCGTTGATCCCCATGCATCCGGCGGCGAGCTCGTCTTCCCGTATCGAAATCCACTGCCGGCCGAGACGGGATTTTTCCAGGTTGCGGACAACGAGAACGACGACCATGAGGATCGCGAGAAACAAGTAGTACCAACTCTCGTAGCTCGTCGAGTCGAGAGAGTAGCTGAAGAACCGGGGCGGCGGGAGCGGGTTGATACCCTGTGTCCCCTGTGTGATCGGATCGAGGTTCCTCAGGACATCCTGGACGATCTCTCCAAAACCCAGAGTGACGATCGCCAAATAGTCTCCCCGGAGCCGGAGCGTCGGCGACCCCAGGAGAAGACCGGCGATCAGCCCGACCGCGGGGGCAAGGACCAAGGCGCCCCAGAACCCGACCTGAAAGGGATAGATCGAACACGTGAGAATCGCGTACGCGTACACGCCGATCGCCATGAATGCGGCCACACCCAGGTGGAGCAAACCGGTGTACCCGACGACGATGTTCAGACCGAGACCCAAGAGAGCGAAAACGATGACGCGCTGGCACACCTCGTTGCCGACCGCCCACGACCGGAGCCCGACCCTCGACAGCAGAGCGTCGGTGAGCGGGAGAAGGAGCGCCGCCGCAAGGAGAATCCATTCGGGTTTGAATATCTTCCTCATCGGCGTCATACCTTCTCCGGCGTCCGCGACCCTAGCAGTCCGCTGGGACGGAATATGAGAACGAGAACCAGTACTCCGAAGACGATCGAGTTGGTCCAACACGCGGCGATGTACTGATCGCTCATCGCCCGCACCAGACCGATGAAGATCCCACCAAGCATCGCGCCCGGGAGGTTTCCGATCCCGCCGAGGACCGCCGCGGTGAACGCGTCCATCCCCGTCCGGAACCCGAGCTGAAAATAGATCGTCGGGTTGAACAGCGGGTAGATCACCGACGCAAAACCGGCGAGAGCGCCGCCCAGAGCGAACGTGATGCCGATCACACGGTTGATATCGATTCCCATCAGCTCCGCGGCCACGCGGTTCTGAGCGGTCGCCCGCATCGCCTTCCCCAGGGTTGTGTACCTCACGAAAAGCGTCAGCCCCGCAAAAAGTGGAATCGTCACGCCAAACACGAGGAGATCCCGCCACGTGAACTGAACGGCGGTGTTCATTCCCAAAAGAGAGAGCAGGTTCGCGTTCGAAACGAGCGGGGGAAAGCTCTTCGGGGCCGCCGCGCTCCGGCCGCCGCCGAAGACGTCCATCGGCAATCCGCCCCAGAATTGGCCCAGATTCATAAAGATGAACGACACCCCGATCGCCGCGACGAGCGGCGCGAGCTTGGGCGCGTTGCGGAGCGGCCGGTACGCCACGCGATCCACGGTCCAGTTGAGGCCCGCGCAGAAACAGGGCACGAGCAGCATGATGAGGACGAGCCCTCCCGCCGTGGCCCCGCTGGAAGCGGGCAGGGAATTGAGACCGAGCGACCCCACGATGGTGAGCGAGAGAAACGTGCCCAACATGAAGAGGTCGCCGTGGGCGAAGTTGATCAGCTCCACGATGCCGTAGACCATCGTGTAGCCCAGGGCGATGAGCGCGATGATCATCCCGTTGGACAAACCGGTGATGAGCTGCTGGACAAGAATCTCGAAAGAACTCATGGGATTGGGACAATTGCAGTAGTCATCGAGAGGAGCGCGGGCGCCGCCCGGATCGGGATCTGACGGCGGGAGCTACGAACCGCCGCCCAGCGTTTCCACGAAGTGAAACTTGCCGTCTCTGATGACCAGACCGCTCATTGTCGTCAGTGTGGTGTCGCCGTTGGGATCGAACGACCACCGGCCAAGGACGCCTTCGAAATCGCGTGTCGCGGCGACCGCGTCGAGTATGGCCAGCCGGTCTTTCTTTCCCGCACGCGCGATGGCATCGAGCGCGACGCGCCCCGCTTCGTACCCGTAGACGGCGTACGCTTCGGGCTCGATCTGGTACTTCTCGCGGTACCTTCGAACGAACTCGGCGCCCTTTCCCGTCAGCTGGTCGGCGGGGAGACCTCCGAATGTGGCGTAGGTCTCGATGCAGTTCTCCGGTCCCGTGGACTGGATGAACGCCGTCTCGACACAGCCGTCGGGGATCATGAGCTTCCCTGGGAAACCCGATGCGCGCAGGTCCTTGGCGAACTGACCGGCGTTCGACTGCGTGACGCCCCCGAAATAGACGAGATCCGGGTTCAGCGCCTTTATCTTCGTGGCGAGCGCTTTGTAGTTTGCGGCCCTTACGTCTATACCCTCCACGCCGACCACGCGGATGCCGATCTGTTCCGCGCGTGTCCTGAAAACGTCCGTGATACCTTTTCCGTAGAGCTCGCGGTCGTGAACGATGAACGCCGTCGCCGCACCCATCTTCTTCGCCCACTCCGCCCCCATCGTGCCCTGAAGATCATCCGCCGGCACGACACGGAAAAAGTTGGGTCGCCCGGAGGGCCGGTAGATGTCCGGTTCGTTGGGTTCTCCTTTGCCCGGTTTTGTCAGACCGGGATACGTGTTGGCCGGCGACACCATCACGAGCCCCGCCTGATTGAGCTTTGGGATGGAAATCTTGGCCGCACCGGAGTTGAACGTACCGATGTAGACCACCACATCCGGATCCTTGATCGCCCTGTCGGCGTTCGCCGCTTCGAGGGCGGGGTCCCAGCTGCCGCGCTGGGGTGAGGCGTCGTCCCAGTCTTCGTAGAGGATGGTGTAGCCCGCCACGATTCCGCCGAGCTCTTCGATAGCCATCCGGATCCCGTTGACCATGCTCGTGCTCTGGGCGTTTGCGCTCCCCGTGCGCGGAAGGCTCGAGACGATCTTGATGGCCTTGGGATTCCCGGCGGGCCCCTCCTGAGAACAGGCGGTGATGGAACCGCCGCCGACAAGCGCGGCGAGAAAGAGAACCGCCGTTTGGTATGAGATGTGTTTCATGAGATCCCTCGCCGTTCACGGCCAGGCGCCCCCAAGACTACATGAAGGAAACGCCAGGGCCAAGAGCTTTTCTCCGAGGTTCCTACTTTCGGTCAACCTGGGGAACAGCCGGCGAAGAAGCGTCGCTGGCGGCGCCAAGATACCGCGCGGGATCATTCTGAAGTCTCTCGGCGCACGCGTTGCTGCAGAGCGCGTAGTGTTTTTTGCCGATCGTCACGAAGGACTCATAGTTGACGGGCTCCCCGCAGACGGGGCACTGGTCCATGATCGGATTGTCAAAAGCGACTTTGAGGCTTTTCGCTTTCTGGACCGTCTGGACCTGTGCGGTGAAGTGGCCGGCCGCCTCGTGGGTTTTCTTCACCGGCGGGTTTTCCTTCGCGCCGCAGCTCGACAGGACTACGATCGCGAGAGCGACGAGGCATGCTAAAGCCGAAAAACGTGTCGTGAGTATGTGCATCTCGGTGCCTCCACCCTGGAACCTAGCAGGAATCGGACCGATTCGGCGGCCGGAGGCCATTGGGCACGGGTGGGCCGGGGGTAAGAGCAAAAGCTCGAATTGGTTCCCGGCGAACTTGGGCTGTGATACCATGGCCGGAATCGGCTCGTCGGGTCCTGGCCGTGTCAGCAGATTCGAGAGGCGCAGGTCTCCGTATGGAACAGCAGCCTACAAAAGCGCAGCAGTTGAAAACCCTCGTCATCGGCGGTGCGCGCAGCCCCCTCGAGCCGAAGATCTTTCATAAGCTCTCGCTGATCGCGTTCTTCGCGTGGGTGGGGTTGGGAGCGGATGGTCTCTCGTCTTCCTGCTACGGCCCTGAAGAAGCATTCTCCGCATTGAGGGGACATACCTACCTGGCGATCTTCGTCGCCTTGGCATCGGCGCTCACGATTTTCGTGATCAGCCGAAGCTATTCGCAGATCATCGAGCTCTTCCCCGGCGGCGGCGGCGGTTATCTCGTCGCGAGCAAGCTGCTTTCCCCGAAGGTAGGGATGATTTCGGGGTGCGCCCTGCTCATCGACTACGTGTTGACGATCACCCTTTCGGTGGCGAGCGGCGCGGATGCCCTTTTCAGTTTTCTCCCTCCCGGGTGGTTTTCTTTCAAGCTGGAATTTGCCGTGTTTGGCGTGGTGATTCTCATCATCTTGAATTTGCGGGGCGTGAAAGAGTCCGTGGTGCCGTTGGTTCCGATCTTTCTGATTTTCATCATCACCCACGCGATCGCCATTCTCTATATCATCGGCACGCATCTCATGAATTTCAGTGACGTCGCTGCCGGTACCGTTGCGGAAGTGCAGAGGTCACATTCCGAAATTGGTCTGATAGGAATGGTTCTCCTCATGCTTCGCGCTTATAGCATGGGAGCAGGCACCTACACCGGGATCGAAGCGGTCAGCAACGGACTGCCGATCTTGCGAGAGCCGAAAGTGCAGACCGCCAAACGCACGATGAACTACATGGCCGTGTCGTTGGCGATCACGGTGGTGGGCCTGATGCTGGCGTATATCCTTCTCGAAGTGACAAGAGAGCCCGGGAAGACTCTGAACGCGGTTCTCTTCGAGCGGATGACGCGCGGTTGGGGAGGGTGGGGGCACGGCTTCTTGTGGGTGATTCTGCTCTCCGAAGCGGTGCTCCTTTTCGTCGCCGCCCAAACCGGTTTTCTCGATGGACCGCGTGTGTTGTCGAACATGGCTTTGGACCGCTGGTTTCCAACGCGATTTGCGATGCTCAGCGACCGGCTCGTGACGCAGAACGGGATCCTGATCATGGGCGGGGCCGCTCTGGCGTTGATGGTTCTGGCGCGGGGGTCGGTCCATTTCATGGTCGTTCTCTACAGTATAAACGTGTTCATCACGTTTGCGCTTTCGCAGCTCGGCATGGTGCGCCATTGGTGGAGTTCCCGCGCGGAAGTCAAGTACTGGCGGAGAAAACTACTCCTCAACGGCGTGGGGTTGGTTTTGACCACGTTCATCCTGGTGTCCGTTGTCACGCTGAAGTTTCACGAGGGAGGCTGGATCACTCTGTTGGTCACGGGTGCCCTGGTTGGATTGGTGATGTTGGTGAAACGCCACTACAACCAGACGGCGAAGCAGCTTCGCCGTCTGGACAATCTGGTTCTAACAGCCATGTCGTCGAGCGAACAAGCGCTCCCGCGCAAGACCGGACCGTCGAGTCCGCAGCCTGATCTTCAGGCAAAGACAGCGGTTTTGATGGTGAGCGGCTTCAATGGATTGGGGCTTCACACGCTGTTCCAAGTATTTCGTCTGTACGGCGACGTCTTCAAGAACTTCATCTTCGTTCAAGTCGGTGTCGTTGATGCCGGAGTGTTCAAAGGCTCGGCCGAGGTCGAGCGGCTGGGAACCAAGGTCAAGACGGAATTGGAACACTACGTCGATTTCATGAGGCGAAACGGCCATTATGCGGAAGGCCTGCCGGCGATCGGCGTGGATGTCGTCGACGAGGTGGCGAAGCTGGCGCCGAAGATCCTGGAGCGCTTTCCGTACGCCGTCTTCTTCGGCGGGCAGTTGGTCTTTCCCGAAGACTCTCTCTTCACGCGCGGGCTGCACAACTACACGGTCTTCGCGCTGCAGAGAAGACTGTATCGCCAAGGGATCCCGATTTCCATCCTGCCTATCCGGGTGTAAGCCGACGAACTAGGGCTCACCTACTTCATTTCCAGGGTCATCGGATCGCGCAGCGGCAGGATCGTAATCGGGCCGAAATCGGAAAAACGTTCGTCGTGCTTATCCGACCCATTCTGCACGGCCTCCGGGTCGCCGATGACCAGAAACACGAGCTTGTCCGGGTGCAAGTATTTCTGAGCCACGGCGAGGACATCATCTGGGGTCACCGCTCCCATGTTTTTCGTGTAGTTCTGCCAGTAATCATCCGGCCGCCCGGTGTAGTCGTCATCGGCAAACGTGTTGACCATGCTGTTTCTGCTGGTGAAGGGATTCACCACGTCGCTCATGAAACTCGCCTTGGAGTTGTTGACGATCTCCGCCTCGCATTTCTCGGTTCGGATGCGCTCGATCTCATCGACGATGAGCCTGGTCCCGAACGCTCCGGTGGCGTGTTTGGTCTGGAACCACGCCCGGAACGTGCCGGGATATAAAACAGGACGCTCGAAAGCGCTCCCCGCGTTGTACGCGAGGCCTTCGTCGGAGCGCACGCGGCGGACGATACGCGAGGTGAACCCGCCGCCACCGAGAATGTCGTTCATCACCAAGAGCGCATACTGATCGGGGTTGTCCCGCTTGACGCCGATGTGCCCGACGCGGATGCGCGACTGGTTGACGTCTTCCTTCTTGATCATGTACACCCCGGGTTTCGGATCGGGGATCTGATCGGGGATCGTCGGGAGATTCAACTGTTGATCGGGCCACCCGGCGAGCATGTCATTGAGCTTCGCCAGGATCTCATTGGTCTTGAAATCGCCGGAGACGGCGAAAATGAAGTTCTTGGGGAAAAAGTACTTTTCATGGAAGGAGATCAGGTCCCCTCGCGTGATCGATTTGACGGACTGTTCGGTGCGGCGGTAGGAAATCGTGCACAAGTGGTCGCCGTACATCAAGAATAGCCACTCGCGGGACTCGATGTCGGACGTCGAGGCATTGCGTTGTTCCATTTCCGAGAGAACATCCCCGCGGTAACGATCGAGGGCTTTCTGGTCGAAAAGCGGCGTGCGCAGGACCTTCTTCAACAAATCGAGACCTTCGTCTATGTCTTTCGACAGACAGAAAAGCCTGCCCGTGCCTTGCGAACCGCTGATGTTGACCGAGATTTCGCCGGCGAGGAACGCGACCCGTTCGTCGAGTTCCTTTGCGGTCATCCCCTGGACGCCGCCGTTACGCATCAGGTAACCGGTCATATCGGCGAGTCCGGCTTTTTCGACCGGTTCGTACATCGAGCCCGTGCGGACCAGAACCGTCAATTCGAACGTGGGGACCACCCTGTTCTCGGTCACGTAAGCGGTAGCGCCGCATTTCAAGCGATGCCGGTAATCGGCCGGTTTGGGCGGCTGATAGTTCAATTCCTCGAATTTCAGTTTGTCGGGGTGATCGACGATTTTGTCCGCCCTCACGGCAAGGGGAAGAACCAGTGTGACGGCAAACGCCAGCATCACCGCGAGCGCCAGCAGCCGGCTGAACGACAAAATGGACACGTTTTTCATCTTCGTTTCTCCTTTGGGGGGCGCCTTATTTTCCCTCGGCGGCTTTGAGCTCTTTGAGGTGTTCATTGGCGATTTTCAGCAGTTTTTCCATCTGTGCTTTCTGCTCGGGATCTTCGGCCTGATCCATTCGCATGGAGAACATCTGGATCATCTGCTCCAGCTTGGGGGCGTCCTTCATCGACTTGATCATCTGCACCGCCTGGGCGAACCGCGGATCCTCGCCCCCTCCGGCTTCCCCCTCCGGGGCGGCTTTCGTGTTGACGATCATTACGTTCCGCTGGTCGTTCGCGAAGTACTTGTCGGCCACGCGCTGGACATCCGCCGCGGTCACCAAGTCGCATTTGTTCGGGTTGTTGTTCGCCTCGGTCCAGTCGCCCTTTGCTGCGTTCTCGCCGAGATAGAAAAGGATGCCGATCCCCGACATGATGTCCATCGAACGGATTTTCTGGACGCGCAGCTGGTTTCTTACTTTCTGCAGTTCCTCTTCGGATGCCGGGTTTTTCTTCAAGTCCTCGATGACTTCGACCATCGCCTCTTCCAACTGTTCGGCCCGCACGCCGGAAATCCCCTCGGCGGTGAGCTGGAACGCTCCGGCGTACTTCCTCGAATCCTGGCTGGCATCGACTTCGAGCCCTCCGCCGCCGAACATGCTTCTGCCGCCCCCACCCGAACCCTTGGCGATGCCTTTTTCCTCGACGAGCTTCTTGTACAACCGCCCGGTCTTACCGCTCATGATCCCTGCCAGGATTTCCAGCGGATAGCTGTCCGTGTGTTTCCAGGCGACGGTGTGGTACCAGATCTCGGCCTTCGGGTTGGTCTCCGCCTCGGCAATCAAACGCTTCTCTCCGTGTTGTTTCTCTTCGAGGGTCACCACATCGGGAGGCGTTGTTTTGCCTCTCGGGATGCGTTCGAAGTACTTCTCGACCAGCTTGATCATCTTGTCGGGCTCCAGATCCCCGACCAGGATCATCGTCAAGTTGTTGGGCGCGTAGTATGTGTCATAGTACTGATCGGCTTGCTCCCGTGTAATGCTGCCCAAATCGGACGACCACCCGATGACATCCCAGTGATAGGAGGACGATTTCCAGAACATCGCCTGGAAATCCTCGTCGATCAAGCCGGTGGGCGTCGATTCGATACCGAGCCGGCGTTCCTCACGCACCACATCCCGCTCGGAATAGAATTCGCGGAACACGGGTTTCTTGAACCGGTCGGATTCCAACCACATGAACAGCTCGATTTTGTTCTTGGGCAGCCGGACGAAATACGCGGTCAAGTCTTCGGACGTGAAGGCATTCAGGAAGAACCCCCCGTTCTTGCTGTACAGATCGTCGAGCTGGTCTTTTATGATCAATTCGCGTTCCTGGACGATCAGGCTGTCGAACACCGCGTCGAGCTCACGGTAGCGCGGTGTCTTGGCCTCGGGATCCAGCATGTCCTCGATCTCCCCGCGGCGGAGTTTTTCGCGCATGATCCGTTCCTCGACCCGCATCAACACCCTGAGCGAATCGAGCTGCGCCATGATCTCGCGGTCGCGCTTGAAGTCTTTTGTCCCGATCGTCTCGGTCCCTTTGAACATCATGTGTTCGAAGAGATGGGAAATACCGGTATTGCCGGTGACTTCGTTCGCCGAGCCGACCCGAGCGAAAATGGCGCCCATGATCGTCGGGGCGTCGTGCCGCTCGACCATCAAAACCTGCATGCCGTTGTCGAGCCGGTACTCTTTGGCATCGATGTTTTGTGCGGCCGCCGGAACCGCGGCTGCGAGTACCATCAACGCGCAGGCGTACACCGCAAAAATACTGGGTCTGTTCATCAACCGCTCCTTGTGAGACTTTGAACTTGCAACGGGCTTTGAACGTGGTGGGCGAATCTCCTCACCCCGGACTCCCTTCGCGCTTCGTGAAGGCACAATACTAATCCATTGCAGGGTGAAAAATCAAGTCGGGCCGTAGACCGCCGCTTGACGGGTGTGCGCCGGGCGGAGTAGGCTAGGTGTGAGTAACAAAGAAACCAACGGTTAATGAAGACCTCTCGAAAGGAGGGTCATATGCGCAGCATTCGAAACCTGCTCCTCGTGGCAATGATTTCCACAGGTCTGATGCTGACCTGGGGTCCTGCCCAAGCACAGCTTGGGGGTATCAAGGATAAGCTCAAGAAAAAAGCCGAACAGAAAGCGAACCAAGAGACCGACAAAGCTATCGACAAGACCACAGGCGACTCCAAAACGCCCGAGGAGCAGTCCGAGCAAGAGGCGGCACAACCGGCGGCGGCAGGCAAGGGCGGTACGGCTGCGGCGGAAGATATGACGTTGTACACCAAGTACGATTTCGTTCCCGGCGACAAGGTGATCTTCTACGACGATCTGGCAGGCGAAGAGATCGGCGAGTTTCCGTCGCGGTGGAAGCTCGACAGCGGCGTGTTCGAGGTGGCGAAGCAGGGTGGCGAGAACTACATCCTGTGCACCGATCAGGGTTTTATCCGCCCCAAAGTGGCGGCGGGGCCGCTTCCTCCCAAATACACGGTGGAAATGGAATTCTACGCCAAGGGATCTGAGCACAAGGGGCATTGGTTCTTCATCGAATGGGTCGATGCGCAGGATCAGGTGATCGGCGAGTTCGGGATGAAGGACAACGTGGGAACGCACTTGACCATCATGGGCAACAACCTTGCCGACAAGAGACTCCCGAACCCCGTGGGTGCCGGAAAACACATGATGCGTATCATGGCGACCAAGAGCACGATCAAATGCTACCTCGACAACGAACGCGTTGCCAATGTGCCGGCTGTCGAGGGGTTTCAGCCCGTGGGCTTCAGGGTGCATACGGATCCGTGGGTAGATGAACCGAACAATCCGATGCTGGTGCGGGGCTTCCGCTACGCCGAGGGGGGTAAGAGCCTCAAGGAGCAGCTCGACGAGGCGGGACGCATTGTCACGCACGGGATCTTGTTCGACTCCGGCTCCGACAAGATCAGGGCGGAGTCTTACAAGACGCTCTCCGACATAGGACAACTTCTCACTGAAAACGCTGCCCTACGGTTGTCGGTCGAAGGGCACACCGACAGCGACGGTGCCGATGAGTCCAATCTCACACTGTCCGAGAATCGAGCCAAGTCGGTGAGATCGTATTTGATGGAAACCTTCAAGATCGACGGCGCTCGCCTGGAGAGCAAGGGCCTGGGTGAGACCAAGCCGCTGGACACCAACGACACGCCCGAAGGAAAAGCCAACAACCGGCGCGTCGAGTTGGTCAAGATTTGAACCGTTAAGGGCCTGCGGTGACATCGCGCCCTGGCACCCGACGGGTGCCAGGGCGCCCCTCTGCATACACCATCCCATCGACGCTTGCGTCATGACGGCTCAACGCGGTGGGCGTCGCATCACGCCCGCGAACCGGAAACGCGCACACCGTTTCGCGCGACGGAGGGTCCATGTAGGGACCAAAAGCTGTTGACTTCGAGAGGTATACCTGCTAAAACACAAGCCGCGTGGTCAGCAGCGGGGGACCGTGATAGCCTAGCTTCTTAGTTGAGATTAGCCGCTATCGTTCGTTTCATCATTCTTTCCCTCCACAAAGCGTTCGTGTAATCTACTTGGTCGTCAAGGAGGCTTCTTGATGTGCAGACTGCTCATTGTAGTATTGTTTGCGGCCGCCGCCCTCGTCGCGGCGCCCGTGCTCGTGTCGGCGGCGCCGGTGGCGGGTACCTACTACTCGGCCTTCCGCGGCGGCGCGGTGCTCAACGGGCATGCTTCGGTTTCCCGGCAGTTTCCAAACTCGGGCAACCCGAAGATCTTCAACGGACAGTCGTGGAACGACTCCGCGCTCGGAACCCAGTGGGAGATCCAGTGCGGTGTCGAGAACACGTTGACTCCGCCGGACAGCTCGCACTTCAACAAAATCACCGGCACGGGGTTCATCGTCTACACCCAGACTTTCCAGGGCGGGACCTTCTCGATCTACACCGACCCGGCGGTCGGTTGGGGCTTCGGCTCCGGGACGCTGAGCGTCACTGTGGCCACGACACAAGTCTGGCTCATGAACTTCGTCCCGTACGCGTCGAGCTTCACCGCGTTCACCAGCGGTCTGTTCAACGACGGCCGGTGCGCTCTGGACTTCGCGATGTCGAACGGGTTCGGGGTGGGGGAGACGCCCTATTTGACTAAGCCCTCGACGTACCCGGCGTTCCTCGCGCCGAATTGCTCTCCGGCCGATCCCAGCCATCAGTGGGGCACCTGGGCCGACGTCAACGACATCATCGCCAAGATCAACTGTACCGTCCCCGCGCAGCGGTCGAGCTGGGGCGAGGGCAAAACGATCTACCGGTAAAACTACCCCTTTTGTTCCGCCAACGGGGGCGTCGGCCTGAGGCCGACGCCCCCGTTCGATAAGTGGTTGCGTTCATTTTCTTCACGGTGATGGTCGGATTCGCCGAAGAGGGGTTGTTGCGTGGCGTGGTGCTTCGCGCGCTTTTGCCGCGCGGCGCGGTCCGCGCAGCCGTCGTGTCATCGCTTCTCTTTGGCATCGCCCAGCTGTCCAACATGGTGCAGGGTCGTGACCCGACCGCGACGATCGTCCAGGCGATTTACGCCACGTTCATCGGAATCGGGTTTGCCGGGCCTCGTCTTTATACCGGGACGATCTGGTCGGCGATCGTGCTTCACGCCATGATCGACTTCGCCGACTTTGCCAGTCGGAACTTCGCCTCCCCGACGGAGGCGGTGACGCCCACGCCGGGGCAAGCCATCCTGGTCATCGCGATCACGGGTGCGTACGCCCTTTACGGCTGGTGGCTCCTCAAGCGGCACCGGCGAGCGTGGATCGCGCGGCAGCCCCTTTCGGCCGCGGATGCGGTTTGAGTCCCCGCCTCAGCCGGGTTGACAAAGGGCCGTTCTCGTGCTAAGAATAGCGGACGCGAAAAAACACCCTCTACATCTGCAAGGAGGCCTTCGTGAGAACCAGCAAACACATCATTGCAACCAGCTTGACTATTCTGGGATTCTGTATGGCATTCGGTTGCCCGAGGATCGCGATGGCGCAGACGGCCGGTCAGGAGAAAGCGAAGAAAGCGGACGTGAAACACGAGTGCGCCGAGAAGGCGGACGTCACACAGGAAGAACTGGCGGCGTCGGTGCCCGCGTTGAGTGATTTGCACGAAGTTGTCTATCCGCTCTGGCACACCGCCTTTCCCGAGAAAGACTATGATCTGATCAAGAAGCTTCTCCCCCAGGCGGACTCACTGACGGCGAAATTAGACGAGGCTAAACTGCCGGGGATCTTACGGGACAAACAAGCGGCGTGGGACGAGGGAAAAACGAATTTGAAATCGGCTCTGCAGCAGCTGCATTCAGCAGCGGACACGAACAACCAGCAAGAAATGCTCGCCCAGACCGAAGCCTTCCATGCCGCGTACGAACGGTTGGTGCGTACGATCCGTCCCATCGTGCCGGAATTGGACGCTTTTCACCAGGAAATGTACAAACTCTACCACTATTATGCTCCGCAGTATGACTTAGGGCAGATTCGCGCCACGGTGGCCTCAATGCAGGAAAAACTCCCTGCGCTCAAGAAATCCCAACTGCCGAAGCGGTTGACCGATCGGCAAAAAGATTTTGACACCGCCGTGGGGCAGCTGGAAGCAGCCGTCACGGACCTGGCGAAGACCGCCAAGGCCGATGACAAGAAGACGATTCTGGCCGCGGTCGAAAAGGTCCACAGCGCGTACCAGCAGACCGAGCGAGTATTCGAGTAACAAAGACTCTCCCACTCATCGGATTCTCTCTAGAAGGGACCCGTACCGGCTCTCCTTGCGGATGGGTTCGAGATCGGGATCGTTCTCGAGCCACACCCGGTGGGCAAACCCATTGTCGACGGCTTTCCCGAGACATTCGAAGCACCTGTCGTAATCGCCCATGACACAGAAGAGACAAGCGGCGTTGTAAAGCGTGACCACGTCGTCGGGACCCAACTTCATAGCGCGTTCATTCCATTCGAGCGCCTTGTCTTTTCTCCCGATCTCGAGCTGTGCGTGGGCACCGAGGTACCACGCCCGTGCGTCATCCGGATAAAGCTCCAGATGCCGTTCGGCTTTGGCCAAACCGCGGCGAAAGGCGTTGATCTTATCCTCAGCCCGGTTCAAACCACGATAGCTGTCCGCGCACAAGATCGGCGCCTGGTAGTCTTCCGGTCTTACCTCCGCGGCTTTGGCGAAAAGCGCTGCGGCCTTCTCGAGCTTTCCCTGCGCCCTGGCCGTGCGGGCGTAGAAATAGTACGCCTCGAACAGTTTCGGTGAGAGCTCGATGGCCCTCTCGAATTCGGCTTCCGCCTCTTCGTAGCGCCCGTCGAGCGATACGGCGAGGCCATGGGACGCATGCGCCTCGGCAAGCTCGCTGTCGATCTCCAGAGCTTTGCGGCTCGCTGTAACGGCATTCTCGGTGTTCGTTTTGTTGCTGTCGTAGTACATGTAGATCATCGAGTAGCAATCGGCCAGGCCGCAGTAAGCCATCGCGTACTGCGGATCACGGACGATCGCGCTGGTGAACATGTTGCGCGCGTACTCGAGGCCCTTCGCGCTGAACCGGTGAAAATACTGCCGTCCACGTATGTAGAATTCGTAGGCCTCGATGTTCGTCGTCGGCACCTTGAAAAGGGCCTTCTTTTCCCTTTCGGTCAACGTCACTTCCATCGCATGGACGATGTTCTGTCCGATCTCATCTTGAACGGCAAACACATCCTGCAGCTCGGTGTCGTATCTCTCTGACCACAAATGGTAGCCGTCGCTGACGCTGATGAGCTGCGCCGTTACCCGCAGCCGGTTGCCGGACTTGCGGACGCTGCCTTCGAGCACCGTGCTGACGCCGAGCTTCCTGCCGATCTGACGGATGTCGAGATTCGCGCCGCGGAACGCGAAGGACGACGTACGAGCCGCAACATGCAACCCCTGGACGCGCGAAAGATCGTTGATGATCTCCTCGGCAATGCCGTCGCAGAGATAGTCCTGTTCTTTATCGGCGCTCATGTTGGCGAAGGGAAGAACGGCCACGGAAGGGACGTCGGATGCTCCGACGGGAAAACCGCTATCCAACTCGGCGCGCGCGTATTTCAAGTCGGAAAGCATCTCATCGGCGCTCTGGTGGCGCTCGTCAGGCTTTTTCTCGAGCGCTTTTTGAACGATGCGGGTGAGCGCAGCGGGAACTTCGGGTCGAAGGGTCGAAAGGGGGGCCGGATCCTCGTTGACCAGCTGATAAACGACGGCGACTTCTTCGTCGGACCGAAATGGGACGTGTCCGGTGATCATCTCGTACAGACAGACGCCGAGGGACCAGAGGTCGGTTCGGTGATCCACGGCGTTTCCCTGGGCCTGTTCCGGTGACATGTATGCCACCGTACCAACCGCGATGCCGTCCTTCGTCACCGGCGCTTTTCCAATCAACTTTGCGACACCGAAATCGAGTATCGTCACACGGTTATCATCATCGACCATGATGTTCGCGCTCTTGATGTCGCGGTGGACGATGCCTTTGTCGTGCGCTGCTTTGAGACCTTCCGCGATCTCTATGGAAATATCCAGCGCCCGTCCGATCTCGAGCGGCCCGGCTTCGACCATTTCCCGGAGGCTTTTCCCGGGGACATAGGCCATCGAAATGTAGGAGAATCCTTCATGCTCTCCGATCTCGTACACCGTGCATATATTGGGATGTTGAAGCGCCGCTGCAGCTCGAGCTTCGAGTTCGAACCGCTCCCGGTCGCGCTGTGACAGGGGTCGTTCGGGGGAGAGCACTTTGAGCGCCACCGTCCGGCCGAGCTTCATGTCTTCGGCCCGGTATACGACGCCCATGCCGCCCTCGCCGAGCTCTTCGAGAACCTTGTAGTGAGCGATGGTCCGACCGATCATAAAACCTCCGTGTCGCCTTTCGGGCGGTGGCTTGCAATGTGGCTGTGTCGATAATACAACAGATCGTGGGCCGGACGAAGGCTGACTTCGAACAAACGTCCCGATTGTTGCTGAAAAGCGGCGGCTTTTGTGGTACAATGCCCGCGGCGCGTTGGGTGATCCACTACCGTAGCGCGCCGGCCGCGTGGCTGGGGCGAGGAGCGGGGCGCGTCAGGCTCCAATCGCACATTTTTTGCGGTTTCCGCATGCCTCGTCATCAGCTAGCCATTCGTTGTTCGGGTGTCGGCTGCCGTATGTGAGAACACTTTTGGCAGACTCGACGATGTTCGTTTACGTCATGAAAGGAGGACCCACACTATGACGAGGCTAATGTGTGTCGCCGCCCTCGTACTCCTCTGTGTGTTCGTCGTGTTCCACGAGTGTGCGTGGGCAGCAGGCGAACTGTATATCTCTTGTGAGGGGACGAAGTCCAACGGCGGCGGCTCCAGAACATACCAGTACACGCTGGTCAACAGAGGCCCGAGCTCTGTTACACTCACGTTATTCTACCTGGGTACCATGGATCTGAGTCTCCAGGATTATACGAACTGGACCGCTCCCGCCGGATTCACCGCCACGGTCGCCGACTGGAATACTCTGTTCACCTTGTTCCAGACGAGCGTGATGTCCACGACGATGCTGAAAACACCTCATGGCGTCGTTCCGCCTCCGCAGGGTCTTCAAACTGTGGGAGGGATCGTTTGGAGCGGATCGATGACCCTTGCTCCCCTTCAAACGGCCACGTTTGGGTTCGATAATCCTTACTTCCCGTGGGACATGGAGTGGTTTGCCGAACATCCCGACGCCGTCAACTCGTCGCAGGGATATCCGACTCTCCCGATCGCGGGACCGACGGGTATTTTCACGCAGGGCTGGGTCCATGGTCCCGGCGAGCTCGCCGTTCCGACGGAGGCGTCGACGTTTGGCAGCATCAAAGCCCTGTATCGCGCCGACGGTTAGCGCGTGAACATCAGGTGAGACGAGGCAACGCCGTCGATCGGTCGATCGCGGGATTGCCCGAAAGCGGTTTGCCGGGCGGGCGAAGGACGTCTGACGCGCCCTTCGCCCGCTTCGTTTGTTTGTGAGCTGCAGGGCCTCTCGTGCCGTCGGTCCACTTCGCTCGTTTGTGCGATGGGGGGTCGTCACGCGCCCTCGCTCCGCTGCGCTCGGCTTCCCGCCTCGGGTGGCGCCAATGGGGGCCCCCGCTCCACGCGCAGCCTGCGAGCACGGGCGGGGAAATCGGCGACAGGACCCGCGGCGGGTGATCCTCGCTCGTTCCCGCGAAAGGGTCCGCGAAGGCTCTCCAACCCAACCGCTCGTTATCGAGTCGCGCGTGGTTCGCGTCCGACCCTGGGCGCGAAGTGCATCAGCACGGCGGCGCCGACGATCAGGGTGCCTCCGGCGAGCGTCGCCACGCGCACAGGTTCGCCCCCGATCAGCCACCCGAGAGCGACGGCGACCAGGGGATTGACGAACGCGTAGGTGCCGACGATAGCAGGATCGGCGCGGCGAAGCAGCCAACCGTACGCGCTGAACGCAACGAGCGACCCCATAACGATGAGGTAGGCGAGCGAGAGGACCGATAGACTGGATACGTGAGGGACATGCAGCCGGCCCCACTCGCCGGTCGCGCTTCCCGCGAGCATGAGGAGCACTCCGCCGGCAACGAGCTGCATGCCCGTCGAGACGCCGATCGAATTCGGGAGCGGCGCGCTGCGCGTGTAGAGCGACCCAACCGACCACGAGATGGCGCTCAGGAGAAGCGCGGCGTAGGCGGCGATAGGTTCGGTGACATGACCGGTGAGCGGACGCGAGAGAACGAGTATTGCGACACCCAGAAAACCGATCGTGACACCTCCGATGGTGAGACGATCCGGCATCCGGCGTCGGGGAGCGGTGCGGAGGACGACGATCCAGATCGGGATCGAAGCTTCCACGAGCGCCGCGATGCCCGACGGAACGTGTTGTTCAGCCCAACAGAGAAGGCCGTGTCCTCCGAGAAACATCGCCCCTCCGGTGAGGGCCGCGGAGCGCCAGTGAACCGGCCGAACGCCCGGCCACGAGCGCCGGGTCAAAACGAGGAGAATCATCCCGGCCGCAAGCACGCGGGTACCGGCCATCAAAAACGGGGGAATAGTCTCGACGGCGTAGCGAATGGCGAGAAACGTCGCCCCCCAGATCAAGTAGATGGCCGCGAACGCCAGGATCATGAGCGTTCTCGAATCGCCGCGTTTTCGAGGCGCTTCCACGGCTAGGTCTCACTACCCGCGCGGTACGCGACTTCGTAGTGGGTGACGTTTTCCGACTTGTCCATCAGGTAGTCATCATCCTCGGGATAGTACCTCGCTTTTTCCACGTCAGGACCGGCGAATGCGGCGATATTCTCGATCGAATCCCAAAGGGAGATGACGAGGAACTCCGTCTGGTCGCCAGCCTGGCGACGAAGGACCCACGATGCGAGGTTTCCGGGGGTGCGGCGATGGTCCTCGACCCCCGTGCGAAGGACGTAATCGAGATATGACTCGGACTTCTCTTTCGGCGTGCGGCCCGTCCATATGCGAGCGATCATTTCGGCGACCCCCTTCGTTCGAAGCGAACCGGCTCAAGGCACGACCTAACCATCAAACAATACATTGCTAGTTAGCACTCTAGCTCGGTCATTCTAACCTGTCAAGATGTTTTTGGTGGACAAACGGGGTGTCGCATGCTTAAACTGAGGTCATGACGAACAGAACGCGGAATCTTGACACCCTTGATCGCGTGGGCAACGCGCCGTCTCTCGATTTCGTGAACACGGTCCATTCCCGCTACGAGGTGGGCGCCCACGACTATTTGCCGTCCTACGGCGAGCTTCTCGAGTGGGCTCGGGACGGGGATCTCATCACGGTTCAACGGCAACGGAGCCTCAAACGCGCCGCCGTCGACGAACCTCGAAAAGCGGCACGCGCATTGCGCCGCGCTCAGGAGCTGCGCGATTTGCTGTATCGACTCTTCCTCACCGTGATCCGGGGGAAGCGTCCCTCGCCGGACGATATGACGGCGTTCAACCGGTGGGTCGGCGAGATGTCGGGGTGCCGGCGGGTCGAACACACGGAGCGGGGACTGGCGTGGGGCTGGGAAACCGGCGAAGGCGCCCTGGAGGAACCCCTTTGGCCGATCGTCTTGTCGACGATCGAGTTGCTCACTACCGACGACGCAACGCGCATCAAAGAGTGCCCCGCACCCGACGGGTGCGGCTGGCTGTTCCTCGACAAGAGCAAGAACAGCACGCGGCGGTGGTGCAACATGCGCACGTGCGGAAACATCGCCAAAGCCCGCCGCCATTATCACCGTCACGCCGGCGAGCGGCGCGCCGGGCGTTGACGTGTCGATCCGACGCGTCGTTCGATCTGGACAAACCGCCGATTCGATGCGATAAATGAGGTTTCGCAAGCGGACACCGGGCGCCTCGATCCGCGCGTGCAGGCGGACCAGCGCCGCACGAACATCGTAGGACCCCTATGCCCAACCAGAAACGCAGAAAAGACGTCCGCAACGTGGCGATCATCGCCCACGTCGATCACGGGAAAACCACGTTGATCGACGCGTTGCTCAAACAGACCGGCGCCCACACGTTCCGCGAGGGTGAGACCACGATCATGGACTCCAACCCCCTCGAAAGGGAGCGCGGCATCACGATCTTTTCCAAAAACGCGTCCTTCGTGTGGCGAAACACCCACTTCAATATTGTTGACACGCCCGGTCACGCCGATTTCGGGAGCGAGGTCGAACGCATTCTCAAAATGGTCGACGGCGTGCTCCTCCTCGTCGACGCGTTCGAGGGCCCGATGCCTCAAACCAAGTTCGTTCTCAAGAAATCGCTCGAACTGCACCTGAAACCGCTCGTTGTCATCAACAAGATCGATCGCCCGAACGCGCGGCCCAAAGAAGTGGCCGACATGACGTTCGATCTCTTTTGCGAATTGAATGCCACGGACGAACAGCTCGATTTTCCCATCGTGTACGCGTCGGGAAAGGACGGATACGCGCGTATCGAGCTGGACGACACCGACACAGACATGACGCCGCTCCTCGAGACGATGCTGCGCCGTGTGCTCCCTCCCGTGGGAGACGTCGAACAGCCGTTTCAGATGCTCGTGACCATGCTGGATTACGACAACTACCTCGGCCGCATCGCCATCGGCCGCATTTTCCACGGCAAGATCACGCCCAATGAACCGATCGTGCTCGTCAAGCGCGACGGCCGGCATGAACGTGGCCGCGTGACCAAGATCCTCAAGTACCGGGGGCTGCGCCCCATCGAGGTGGACGTCGCGGTCGCCGGCGACATCGTGATGCTTGCGGGCATGGAAAACGTAAAGGTGGGGTCCACCCTCGCAGCGCCGGAGAAGCCCGAGCTGCTCCCCATGGTCAAGATCGACGAGCCCACGATCTCGATGAACTTCTCGCACAACACGAGTCCGCTTTCCGGAAAGGACGGCGGCCGGTTTCTGACGTCACGGCACCTTCGCGAAAGGCTCGAACACGAAGCGATGATCAACGTCGGGGTCCACGTGGAGGAAACCGCGGACGGGGACCGGTTCAAAGTGTCAGGGCGGGGCGAACTGCACCTCGCCATCCTGATCGAAACCCTTCGGCGCGAGGGGTACGAGATGGAGGTGTCGCGCCCCGAGGTGATACTCAAAACGGTGGACGACGAGGTGCTCGAACCCGTCGAGGAAGTGGTGATCGACGTCGACCCCGAGTACCAAGGGCCGGTGATGCAGGCGATCGGTGAGCGGAAGGGAGAGGTCACGAAGATCACGATGAGCGCGGTCGGGACGGTGCGTCTGGAGATTTATATCGCTTCGCGGGCGCTCATCGGGTTTCGATCCGATTTGCTCACGATGACGCGCGGGACCGGCATCATGTACCAGAATTTCCACGAATACCAGAAGTACAAGGGCGAAATGCCGGTGCGTAAGGCGGGCGTTATGGTATCCATGACGGGCGGTCACGCTGTCGCGTATGCGCTGTGGGGGCTCCAGGAACGGGGCGAGATTTTCATCAGACCGGGCGATGATCTCTACGAGGGAATGATCGTCGGAGCGAACAACAAGGGCGGCGATATGATCGTCAACGCGGCGCGTGAGAAGAAACTCACCAACATCCGTGCCGCCGGGTCGGACGAGGCGATCCAGCTGGCCTCTCCGCGCGAGATGACGCTCGAGTTCGCGATGGAATTCATCGCCGACGAGGAGCTGGTGGAGATCACACCGAAAAACATACGGCTTCGAAAGCTGTTTCTGCACAGACTCGAGCGGCGGCAAGCGGCAAAGCGAGGGTAGACCATCCTCGTGGTTCGTCACGCCTCCGCCCCGCCCGCAGGCGCGGCCTGCGGGCTTCGGCTTTTCACTTTTCGCGGCGCACCCGTACCGTGTCGCCCGTGATCTCGAGCACCTGCGGTGTTCCGCCATACGATGCGGACATGCCCACGTCGATACACCACACCTTGCCGTCGCAATAAGAGGTGATTCCATTTTCTTGAATAGTGTGGCTGACGATCATGCGCTTGGCGGAAAGCCGTTCGAGAACGTCGGTGAGAGTATCGCAGGCGGCGTCGGTGACGTTCTCGGAGTACAGACGACTCCACACGGGACTGCTCCTGTCCTCGATCGCGCGGGGATAAGGACCGTCACCGGCAAGCCAGGCTCTGATCTCGGCGTTGAGCTTTTCGACCCCGTAGTCGACATATTTCGGGACTACGCCGCCGTGGACGAACACATTCGGCCCGATGATGACGACTGTGTTCCGTCGAGCGAGCACGCGCGCGTAGGGGCCGCCGGGTCGGAACGCTGTCACGCGAGCCCGTTGGGTCTCGTCGAACTCGAGCAGCAGGGAATCGGGCTCTCCCGCCGTCACCGCGTCCTGAAAATCCTCAAAACCTCCGGGAGTGGCGTAACGCAAATCGAGGGCCGCGTTCAACAGCTCGTGGTTCCCATTCAAAACGTGAACGGCGCCACCCGCACGAGCGGCTTCTTCGGCGAGACGAACGAATAGATCCAGGATGGCTTGCTCTCCGTCACCGCGGTCCATTTGATCTCCCGTCTGCACCAGAACGAGCTTGCCGCCGATCCAATGATCCGCGTCATCGATCGCACCGGCCAGCGTGAGAGCCCGGCGGGTGGCCTGGAGATCTCCGTGCAAATCGCCGATGGCGACGATCCGAGGCGCGTCGGGAAAGCGGGTGGGCGGAGAAACGTCGGCCCCGGTTGACCACACCGGAACGGCGAAGCAGACGACAAGAAGGAAAAGCTGTCGCAGAGTTTTCAACCAACACCTCGTTTTGTTCGTTCGGAAAGGACACCCATCATACAACGACCAACGGGTCGAGGCAAGACCGTCCCACGCCATTCCCGTCATTCGGGGAAACGCACCCTGATTCCATGCGCCGCTCCCTCGCGTGCAGGACCGGTGATCGCTGTTGAAGAAACGGGCGGACCGTCATAGAATCCCCGGGAGGTGAGAATATGCCAGAGGACAACGAGCAGAATCGCAATACCATCGGCTCCGGCACGGAGCCGATCCGCGGGGATCGTCGTTCCGGGGGTCGCCGGAACATGGCTTTGCACTGGCAGATCATCCTGGGTCTTGGAGTCGGAGCCGCAGCCGGGCTGCTCGTCAACATCCTTTCCATCGCGGACACGCGGGCGGTCGGTGTGGCGCGAAGCCTCGCGGAACCCATCGGGCAGATTTTCTTGCGGCTGATATTCATGGTCGTCGTGCCGCTGGTGTTTTCGGCGTTGGCTCTGGGTGTGGCGGGGATCGGCGACCTGGGCAGGCTCGGCCGGCTGGGACTGCGGACGCTTCTTTGGGCTCTCGTGCTCTCCGCCATCTCGGTGGCGATCGGTCTGACGCTGGCCAATACGATTCGGCCCGGGGCCCATCTGCGCGAACAAAAACGCGAAGAGCTCGTGGAACGGTTCGCGACGAAGGACGCATCCGCCAAAGCTCTGGCCGAGGCCAAAAAAGCAAAGCCGCTTCGCGACGCGCTGCTCGATATCATCCCCAAGAACCCTCTTCAAGAAATGGTCGGCGCGCTCGACGGGAGCTCCCCGGGCGGTGGGATGCTGGCCGTGATTTTCTTCTCACTGATGTGCGGCATTGCGATCACGCTGGCTCCGGAGCGAACCGGACCGCTCATTGGTGTTCTCGAAGGGGTCTATGACGTTGTCATGGTGATCATCCGGCTGGCCATGCGGCTCGCGCCGTTGGGTGTCGCGGCGCTCGTTTTCTCTCTCACGTCCGCGTTGGGACTCGACATCCTCAAGTCGCTCGCGTGGTATGTGGCGACCGTCATCATCGGGCTCCTGTTGCAGCTCATCGGGGTCTACTCGATCGTCGTGAGCGCCGTCGCGCGAATGCACCCGCTGAAGTTTTTCAAAGGGATTACCGATGCGATGGTCACGGCGTTCGCCACTTCCTCGTCGAACGCGACCCTGCCCACGACATTGCGTGTCGCGGAAAAGGACCTCGGCCTCAGACCCGAGGTTTCGCGATTCGTGCTCACCGTGGGAGCCACCGGGAATCAAAACGGGACCGCTCTTTACGAGGGCATCACCGTACTCTTCCTCGCACAGGTGTTCGGTGTGGATTTGACGGTCGGGCAGCAGGTGACCGTGGTGCTCATGTCGGTGCTAGCGGGCATCGGCACGGCGGGTGTCCCGGGAGGGTCGCTCCCGCTGGTCGTTACGGTGCTCGTTTCGGTCGGTGTTCCCGCGGAGGGGATTGGAATCATACTCGGTGTCGACCGTTTGCTCGACATGTGCCGTACGGTCCTGAACGTGACCGGCGACATCGCCATAGCGGCCTGCGTCGACCGTGCGGAGAACCGGGCGGTGGAAGCGGGGGCGGGCGGTTGATCGCCGGGAACTGCGCGGTCTTGCCTCGTCGGATGTTCCCAACCCGGCACAGCCGATGTAAAATGTCCGTATGATCCCGAAGCAGCCGCGAGGACTGCGGCTCATCCTCATCATCCTTTTCGTAGCGTCGGCTGTTCGTGTCTATCAGATCGGTTGGGGACTGCCGTTCGTCTACGACGAGGCCGTTCCGCTCAAGAAGGCATGGGCGATGTGGGGTTGGGGAGCACCGGTCGGCGTCGATCTCAATCCTCACTTTTTCAATTACCCCAGCCTCACGATCTATCTCCAATTCATCTTGCAAGGACTGCTGTATCTCGCGTTGAGGGTCGGAGGGGTCGTCGCCTCGGGAGTCGACTACCACGCGCGCTACCTAGTCGATCCGGGACCGGTCCATTATGTCGGCCGGTTGCTGTCGGTACTTTTCGGCGTCGCGACAGTGTGGTTGACGTATCAGGTCGGACGGCGCTTTTCCGGTCGGCGGGCGGCCGTTGCCGGCGCGGCGCTTCTCGCGGTAAGCACGTTTCACATTTCCCGCTCGCAGCTCATCGAGGTCGACGTGCCGCTCACATTCTTCGTGATGCTCGTGCTGTGGCTCCTGCTCCGTCTCGCCGAACAACCCACACTCAAAGGGTACGCCTTTGCCGGAGCCATGATCGGCCTGGCCGCGTCGACAAAGTACACCGGCGCCATGCTCGTGCTTCCGTTGGTCGTTGCCGACGTTTTCGCCCGCAAGACGGCGACAAAACAACCCCGTGTGTGGTACCCCATGCTGTCGGTTCTCGTCGCCGCGGTTGTTTTCGTGCTGACGTCTCCTTTCGTGGTGCTCGATCCCGGGACGTTTGCGGACCACTTCGCGACGGAGCGCCAACACATGCGGTTTGGTCACTTCGGATTGAGTGGTTCTTCGAGTTGGATGTTTTACGCCCGGGCGTTGACCGACAGGCTGATGGGTTGGCCGGCGGCGGTCTCGGCGCTCGCCGGTCTGGTTTATTTTGCCGTTGTGCGGCGGCGGGGGACGGCGTTGATTCTTGCGGCCTTCGTGGTTCCTTACGTGCTCGCCGTCTCCACGTGGTCGATGCACGCGGACCGCTACCTCCTGGCGGTGATCCCGGCGCTCTTGTTGTTCGCGACCGCTGCTCTTGAAAAAGCGCTCAAAACACTACCGATATCACGCTGGCCGGATCGTGTCCTTGCCCTGACCGGCGCGGCGCTGACGCTCGTGCTTGCCGCACCCGTCGCCGCGGAGTACCCGGCGTATCTGCGGAGCATCCGATCGGACGCCCGGACGACCGCATCGGAGTGGATCGAGGCCAACATCCCTGGAGGATCGTACCTGGTCATCGAACCGTACGGTCCGGACCTATTCGGGCCCCAGAAAATATCGCAAGTGGATCCCGAAATCCGAAAGAAGGTCCTGGAGCTCAAGAAGAAATCGCCGAACTATGCGGTGCTGGCGATGCCGATGTTCCAGGTCGTGCCGGAACGCTCGCAGGTTTTCTACGACCACTCGTTGTATGAGAACGCGGATTACATCGTGACGACAGGCGCGGTGCGGTCCCGGTACGCCGCGGAGCCCGCCCGTTTCCGGCGGCAGATCGCCTTCTACGACAGTCTCGAGGTCGGGTACACAAAGATCGCCGAGTTCTCTCCGTCCGACGGGGGTGGTTCGCTCATCACCGTCTACAAGAACCCCCGTCACCGCCTCCCGTTCAGCAAACGAGAAGGAGTCGCCCCGCCGCCGCGGCTTCACCCTGCGGGCTTTCCGCCCACCGGCGCCGAAGAGCTGTTCTACTTCAACGTCGGGCTCAACTACGAGGTGTTTCTGTACATGGAAGGCGCCATCGCCGCGTACGACATGGCGTTCCTCTATCCGGTCGACCGGCCTTCTTCATACAAAAACCTCGTGATGAGAAAAACGCAGTGCCTGTTGGTTCTGGACCGCAGGGAGGAGGCGTTGGGGTATTTGGATAAGATGATAACGAAGGCCCCGACGCGCGGGGTGCGCACGCAACTTCAGAATCTGCGGGATGCGATCGCCAGGGAGAGTGAACCGCCGGTCACGGGGTAGTACGATAACACGCCGGCTCGCGGCATGAGGCCGTATGAGAAAGATAACAGAGATGCGACGTCACAAACTTCCCGCAACAGTCATCGCGCTGGGCATCACGAGTTTCTTCAACGACGTCGGCTCCGAGATGATTTTCCCGTTGCTCCCGGTCTTCATGACGTCCCTTGGAGCGGGAGCCGCGTTCCTCGGTCTCGTCGAGGGGTTGGCGGACGCGGCGTCCAGTCTTCTGAAGCTCGGCTCGGGGTACGTCGCGGACCGCGTCGGGCACAAGAAGTCGTTGGTGCTCTTCGGCTACGGCATCGCCGCGTTTGCGAGACCTCTCGTCGCGTTCGCCGCTGTGCCGTGGCACGTGCTCGCAGTGCGAGTGACCGACCGCGTCGGCAAGGGCGTCCGCGCAGCGCCGCGGGACGTGTTGATCGCGGCTTCAGTCCCACAGGAAGCGACGGGGCGGGCGTTTGGTTTTCACAGGGCCATGGATCACGCGGGTGCGGTCGTGGGGCCCCTCGTTGCGACGGCGCTGCTTGGGCTCGGCTGGGACATGCGCCGCGTGTTCCTGGTAGTTCTCGTGCCGGGGTTGCTGTCGGTTCTCTGCGTGTTCGCCGTACGCGAACATGCGGTCGCGCGCTCCGTCGCGGCAACCGATGAGTCATCCAAACTCGAGCACAAGCGGGCCCAGCACGGCCGTCTTCCCAATTCGCTTCGGAGCTACCTCGCAATCCTCGCTCTGTTCTCGCTCGGCAATTCGTCGGACGCCTTCCTGTTGCTTCGCGCCCGCGACATCGGTCTGCCGATTGCATTGCTGCCGCTCCTCTGGTCGGTGTTCCACGTCGCGAAAGTCGTAACGTCGTACGTCGGTGGGGACTGGTCCGATCGCATTCCGCGCCACAAGCTCATTATCGCCGGTTGGGCCGTCTACGCGGCCACCTACCTTGCTTTCGGTTTGGCGACGGACGCGTGGCACGTGTGGGCGCTGTTCATCGTTTATGGTACGTACTACGGCCTCACGGAACCGGCGGAAAAAGCGCTCGTCAGAGACATCTCGCCCGCCGGCGTTCGTGGCCGCGCGTACGGTTTCTATAACTTCATCGTCGGCGCCAGCGCGCTGCCGGCCGGACTACTGACGGGATGGCTCTGGCAGACGTGGAGCCCCTTTGTGGCCCTCGCGACGGGTGCGGGGATCGCGGCGGTCTCCTCCGCGATGTTGGTCGTTTGGGCGCGGCGTCGCCCGTCGGCCGCGTGAGGGGTGGCCCGTTTTCTCCGTGTCCTTCCCGCCATCTCGCCGACACACGACAAGTCAAGGCATGTCTTGATCGAGGGCCGTCGAATGCGCTACAATGCTCGCCACGCCGTGAGCCTCGACGGTTCCGCGTGACGACGTAACGATGTCGATCTAAGCGCTTGGAAGGAGTATGACGAGCACCATGAAGAAAGCGATCCTCATTCTCGCATCCGCCCTCGTTCTAGCGCTCGCGCTGCCGGGTCTACCGGCGTGGGCATGCACGAATTTTCTCATCTCAAAAGGGGCCACGACCGATGGCTCGACCATGATCACGTACGCGGCCGATTCCCACGAGCTCTACGGAGAGCTCTATTTCACACCGGGCCGACAACACGCTCCCGGATCGAAGCTCGACGTATACGAGTGGGATACGGGGAAGTACCTGGGGAAGATCGACCAGGCGGCTGAGACGTATTCGGTCGTCGGCCTAATGAACGAGCATCAGGTCTCCATCGGCGAAACGACATGGGGGGGCCGCGAGGAGCTTGGCGACCCCAAGGCCATCGTCGACTACGGGAGCCTGATGTTCATCGCTTTGCAAAGGGCGAAAACAGCCCGTGAAGCCGTCAAGATCATGGGCGAGCTGGTGGCGCAGTACGGGTACGCGAGCTCGGGCGAGACATTCTCCATCGGGGACCCCAACGACGTGTGGATCATGGATATGATCGGCAAGGGTCCCGGGAACAAGGGCGCGGTTTGGGTGGCGCGCAGGGTGCCGGACGGATATGTCTCCGCGCACGCCAACGCCGCCAGGATCCGGGAATTTCCCCTGCACGATTCCCAGAACACCCTTTACGCTCCCGACGTCATCTCGTTCGCCAGAGAGAAGGGATACTTCAACGGGAAAGACAGCGAGTTCAGCTTCGCCGACGCCTACAATCCGCCGAGCTTCGGAGCTCGGCGCTTCTGTGATGCCCGCGTCTGGTGCATGTTCAACCGCGCCGCGCCGTCACACAAGATCCCGATCGGTTGGGTGGAGGGCGAAGAGAACGCGGAGCCGCTGCCGCTGTGGGTAAAGCCGGACCGGAAACTCACGGTGTCAGACGTCATGGGATTCATGCGGGATCACTTCGAGGGTACTGAATTCGACATGACGAAAGACATCGGCGCCGGTCCGTACGATCTGCCTTACCGCTGGCGCCCCCTCACCTGGAAGGCCGGCGACGGCGAGTTTCTCAACGAGCGGGCGGTCTCGACGCAGCAGACGGGCTTCTCCTTTGTCGCACAGGCGCGATCCTGGCTCCCCGATCCGGTCGGTGGGGTGTTTTGGTTCGGGGTCGACGATACGTACAGCACGGTTTATTTTCCGGTGTACTGCGGCGTCACGGATGTCCCCCGAAGCTACGCCGTGGGCACGGCGACCTTCAATGAGTTCTCGTGGGACTCCGCCTGGTGGGTGTTCAACTGGGTGGCCAATTTCGCATACTTGCGCTACAGCGATATGATCAAGGACATCCAGGTGGTACAGGGTGAACTGGAGGACAGGTTCCTGGCGGAGCGAAGCGAGATCGACTCGGCGGCTCTTGCTCTCTACAAGCAGTCTCCCAGACTCGCCAAGGACTACCTCACCGAATACACCGCGACAGCGGGTGAGGACGTCGTGAAGCGTTGGCGGAAGATGGGTGAATTCCTGCTTTACAAATATCTCGACGGCAACGTGAAAACCGAGCTCGGCCACGTCACGCACCCCGGTTACCCCGAGTCCTGGTACCAGAAGGTAGCCGGAGCGACCGGCGATCATCTGCGTGTGGGAAAACTGGAAACCGAGAAAGCCGCTGAGGAAGCGAGCAAGCAAAAAGCCCGACAGGTGGCCGAAAGCCTTTTGACGCTCCTCGAGGCTCGCGGTATCGCCGTCGACGGCGAGACGCGGGACCGGATCCTCAAGACCGACGAAGCCGGTCAGCTGGAAAAATGGCTGGTGCGAGCGGCGACGGCGAAGTCGACCGGAGAGATTTTCGAAGGCGACTGAGCCGCGCACGGCGAAATCGACGGGAGAGATGTTCGAATGCGGCTGAGCCGGGCGCGGCGGAGCCGCATTCATTGACGGCACATCCCTGACCCACAGACCCTGTAGCTCGGCACGGAAAGGACGCGCATGAGCCCGAGAAGTCCGTTGAAATCGTTCCCTCCGACCTATTGGGTCGTCATCATGTTCGAGTTTTTCGAGAGGGGCGCCTACTACGGAATGATGAGTTTTCTTTCGGTCTACTTGACCGAGAACCTCCATTTCGCGAAAGAGAGCGTCGGTGTCATCAAGGGGACGATTCAGCCGCTGCTGTATTTCTTGCCGATCCTCAGCGGCGCCGTGGCGGACCGGTTCGGATTTCGCCGCATGCTCATGGTCGCTTTTGCGCTGCTGGGAGGCGGATACCTCCTCACCAGTCAGATGACCAGCTATACGGCCGTCTTTTTGGCGCTGGTGGTCATGGGGTTCGGAGCCGGGATCTTCAAGCCGATCATCTCGGGCTCGATCGCCCGCACGACCGACGAGGCGAACAGCACGCTCGGGTTTGGGATCTACTACTGGTCCATCAATCTGGGCGCTTTTCTCTTTCCGTTGATACTCGTCCCGTGGCTCAAGAACAGCCCCATGTTCGGCGCGAAGTGGGTCATCATCGCGTCGGCGCTTTGTACGGGAGCCATGCTCATCCCCACGTTCCTCATTTACAGAGAGCCTCCGAGAGGCACAACGGAAACAAAGGCCAAGGAACTCAATCTGCTCCAAACGCTGGCCAATGCGTTCGAAATCATCTACAGCCCGTTCGTGCTCGTTTTTCATTTCTTCAAACGGTCCAGGACGAATTCCACGATCGTCTCCCTCGTTGCCGCGGCTGCCGTCGCCGCGTCTCTTTGGCTTTTCTCCGTGAGAGGGACTTTCTTTTTTCTCTTCGTGAGTCTTGTTTTCGTGGCGAGCTTCGCGATCATGATGCTTCAGAAGCGGTTCAACACCTCTTCGGTATCGCGGAGGTTTTTGTGCATCGCGCTGTTCGTCACCCTCGGCGCCGGTGTCTGGCTCCTGCCGGGATTGACCTCGTTCAACAAGCTCATCACCAGCATCATCTATCTGACCGTTCTGTCGCTTTTCCAGATAGAGAGCGACAATCTTCCAAAATTCAAGGACCACTCCAAGTTTCTGCTGATGATTTTCATCTATTCCGGGTTCTGGGTGCTGTACTTCCAGATGTTCGATTCCGTCCTGTGGTATGTGCACGACTACGTCGATGCGTCCGCCTTGAACGGGTTTGTGAACAGGATTCTCGGAGGGAAGGTCTCATTCAAGTTCGACGTCGAGCACGTCACTGTGATCAACGCCGGCACGATCATTCTCCTCCAGCTGATTGTGTCGAGCGTCGTGAAAAACGTAAGGGCGCTCCCCACAATGATCGTTGGCATAGCTCTTGGAACAGCGGGGATGGCGATACTCGCCATCTCTGCGAATATCTGGGTGTTCATGGCCGGGATCGTCATATTCTCCGTCGGTGAGATGACGGCGCACCCGAAATTCATCAGTTACGTCGGGTTAACCGCTCCAAAGGACCGGGTCGCCACGTACATGGGATACATATTTCTGTACGGCGTGATAGGGAGCAGCATCGGCGCGATACTCGGCGCGAACCTCTACGTCCATTTCGTCGACGAACTCCATCAGCCGAAGGTTCTTTGGCTGATCTTCAGCGGCATCGGCGTGGTGACGATCCTCGGTCTGCTGGCCTATGACCGGCTGATCAAGAGATGACATTGAGGGAATGAAAGCCGCCGCCGACCGGCAGGTGACAAGGCACGGAGATCTCCTACGGACTCTACAACAACGTGCCCCGCATGATGACGGCCGCTAGCGTGAAGTAGATGAGGATGCCGCTCACGTCCACGAGCGTGGCGATGAAGGGCGCGGACGCGCTCGCAGGGTCGAACCCAAGCCGGCGCAGCGCGAAGGGAAGCATCGAACCCATGAGCGTTCCCCAGAGCACGACGCCGACAAGACTCAGGGCGACCGTGAAGGCGACGGAAAAGTAGTGCTCCCCGTAGGTGTGAAACAGCGCCTGCCAGAGGAGGATGCGAAACAGGCCGATGGTGGCGAGGATGAGTCCAAGACCCAGTCCCGAGAAAAACTCGCGTCGGACAACCCGCCACCAGTCGCGCAGCCGGACCTCGCCGAGCGCCATCGCACGGATCACCAGCGTGCTCGCCTGAGAACCCGAGTTGCCGCCGCTGCTGATGATCAGGGGGACGAAGAGCGCGAGCACGACCGCCCGCGCAATCTCGGCTTGGAAATGACCCATCGCGGTCGCCGTCAGCATTTCGCCGATGAAGAGCGCGGCGAGCCATCCCGCGCGTTTTTTGATCATCCTTCCGAAACGAATGTTCAGATATGGCTCTTCGAAAGCCTGCATCCCGCCGAGTTTGTGGATATCCTCCGTCGCCTCTTCCTGGACGACATCGACGATGTCGTCGACCGTGACGACGCCTTTCATCGTGCCTCGGCCATCGACGACCGGGATGGCAACAAGATCGTGCTGCGCAAAAACGCGGCTCACGGCCTCCTGGTCCATGTCTTCCGAGATCGTCAATGTCTCTTTGCGCATGATGTCCTCGACCTTCTGGTCGGCGCGAGCCGTGAGGAGATCGCGGAAGGAAACAACGCCGAGGAGCTGCTGCTCGGGGCCAAGCACATACGCGTAGTAAATGGTCTCGAGGTGCTCCCGGACCTGCTTCCGCAGGTAGAAAACGGCTTCGTCGACGCTCATGGTCGGACGGAGGCGGACGAACCGGGGGTTCATGAGACCGCCGGCCACATCCTCGGCGTAGGCGAGAAGTCCGGAGACCTCTTTCCGTGTCGGCTCGTCGAGGAGCTCCATGAGAGGCTCTCGGTCTGAAGGCGGCACGTCCTGGATGACGTCCGCGGCGTCGTCGGGGGCGAGGAGCCGGATCCACGAACGGCGCTCCGTCGCGGGCATAGAGACAAAAAGATCCGCCTGGTCGCGCGAGGGCAGCTGGAGGAAGAACTCCTCCGCGTCCGTGCGCGGTAGGAGCGTGAACCCGTCCACGCGTTCGTCCTGCGAGAGAGCCATCCACGCGGCACGCAGATCGTCCGCTGAGAGCTCCTCTGTCGATTGCGTCTCCTGATGCGCCGTCATGGCTATACCTCCACACACTCGCCCCGTGGGTCTCGGGCTTCCGGCCAGGCGATCTTCCCCAGCGGGCCGACCCGACGGACCGGTCCCGGCGGCAACGTCATCTGGCGTGTTCGACCGATGGTGACCGCCCCCGCCGGGGTTGGCAAGCACAAATCGCCGCTCCAGGCGACGGGGGTTGCGGCGTTGACACCCTCGAGACAAAAGTGTACCCTGACCCTCTGAGCACGTCCCCCAATCCGATATCGACGCACGTAACCTAAAAGGATTTCCCATGGAAGATACGACCCCCAAGCCCGGTCACGGCCTGCCGGAGAATGCGTTCCGCGAGCTCGCTCCGGGGGAGATCTACCGTCCTATCATTCCAGCAGGGGCGACCGTTCCGGACATCACGCTCCGCTCGGTGCTGTTCGGGCTTGCGATGACGCTCCTTTTCTCTTTGGCGGCGGGATACGTCGCGCTCAAGCTAGGCCAGGGCATCGAGTCGGCGATCCCCATAGCGATATTGGCGATCGGGTTCTCCGCGCTCCCGAGGCTCGTGCGCAAGTCCACGCTTCTGGAAAACGTCGCGATCGTGTCCTTCGGGGCTACTGCGGGGATGGTGGTCGGCGGTTCGATTTTTGTGATGCCCGCGGTGTACATCCTGGGTCTCCAGGGCCAGTCGAACTTCTTCCAGATCTTCATCGTTCCACTGTTGGGCGCGATGCTGGGCGTGATGTTTCTCGTCCCGTTCCGGCGGTACTTCGTTGCGGACATGCACGGGAAGCTTCCCTTTCCCGAGGCGACGGCCACGACCGAGATCCTGGTCGCCGGCGAGCGGGGCGGGCAGCAGGCGCGTGTTCTCTTGTATGCGATGGGGACCGGTATCGTGCTCGATTTCCTCGCGCTGAACCTCCGTTTGTGGCGGGATACATTTACCACCGCGGTGCTGGAACCGCTGCGCGGGGTCACGGAGAATTTGAAAGCGGTGTTCCAGCTCAACACATCGGCCGCAATACTCGGACTTGGTTACATCATCGGTCTGCGTTACGCAGCGACGATCTGCGCCGGGTCTCTTCTCTCCTACTGGGTGTTGGTTCCGCTCTTCGGCAAACTCGGGGGCATGGTGTCCGGGACAGTGTTCCCGGGAAGGCCGCCGCTCCAGGGGCTCGATTGGAGCGGTATTTTCTTTCAGCACGTGCGCTACATCGGGATCGGTGGGATCTTCGCGGCCGGGGTGATCTCGATCATCAGGATGTCGCCGGTCATGGTTCAGGCGCTCGGCAAGGTGGGCACCGAGGTGCGGCGGCTGGCGGGGCGCCACAAGGGAGAAGCGGCGCCGGTGCGGACCGAACTCGATCTCACGATGTCGCAGATCATCGGCGGAGTCGCTGTGATCGCTGTTCTGCTTTTTCTCTACTTCCGTTTTGTCGTGCTCGCCGACTTTTCCAACGCAACCCCGCTTTCGCTCGCTGCGCTCGTCATCACGCTCGTCGTCGCCTTCCTCTTTGCGGCGGTTTCGTCGTGGGCGGTCGCGACGATCAGCATCACGCCGGTCTCAGGGATGACGCTCACAACGCTTATTATCTCGGCGGTGCTGCTGAGCCGGATGGGGCTCTCCGGAACGAAGGGAATGCTCGCGGTGCTCCTGATCGGCGGCGTCGTGTGTACGGCGCTCTCCACGACCGGGTCGCTCGTGACGCTGTTCAAAACGGGGTACTGGATCGGCGCCACGCCGCGCAAGATCCAGCTCGCGGTGCTCGCCGGCGCGGTGCTCGCGTCTCTCTCGGTAACGGCGGCGATCGTGCTCTTCGCCCACACCCACGGGTTTGTCGTCAGCCCCGAACACGCGCGGCCCATGCCGGCGCCGCAGGCGAATGCGATGGCTGCGGTCATACAATCGGTGATGGCAAGCACCCAGGCGCCGTGGTTCCTCTTTGGTCTGGGCGGCATAATCGCGGTGGTCGTGGCGATGGTCGGTGTCTCGCCCCTCGCCTTCGCGCTCGGGATGTACCTCCCCATGGAGCTCAACGTGCCGCTCCTCTTCGGTGCGATCCTCGCGTCGCTGGTGAAACGTCCGTGCGGGAACAAATCCCTCGAGCGCGCGCGCGGCAACCGCGGCACGCTCATCGCGTCGGGTCTGATCGCCGGCGGGGCGCTTGCCGGGGTGCTCGATGCGCTTGTAAAGGTGGTTCGCGAAGCGCTCAAGCATCCGGAGGGAGCTTTGAACGAGGGCTACTTGGACGGGGCGGGTAACTGGATCGGTCTTTTCGTGTTCTTCGCGCTGGCTGCGGGTGTCCTCTGGTATGCGCGCCGCGCGAAGCCCGAAGAAGGCGCAGGACCGCAGATCACGATGTAAAGGGGTGCGGGCTGAAAAACGCGCGGGTCCGCGAATGCTGATGCAGGGCGGCGCGACCCGAGGAAAGATCGCACATCTGCAGTCGCATCGTTCGGAGTTGAATTTCACTCGCCAAAGGAGAGCCGTATGGGGTTCAGATTTCTTCCCAGGGGATTCAACTTCTTCGACCTGTTCGACAAACAGGTCGAATACGCCATCGAAGCCGCGGTGCTTTTCAAGGAGATCGCATCACGGGGAGAAGTGGACGCGGGGTCCCACATCAAGATGGAAGAGATCGAGCACAAAGGAGACGAGACGACACATAGCATCATCGAGAATTTGAACAAGACGTTCATTACACCTTTTGACCGGGAGGACATACACAAATTGGCGACCGAGCTCGATGACGTTGTCGACGTGATCAACACGATTGTCGGCCGGCTTCGGCTCTACAAGCTCTCCGGCGCCAACAAGAACCTCGTTGAGTTCGCCAAGGTGATCGAGCAGTCCGTCCGCGAGGTGGCTCGCGCGGTCAACGGCCTGCGCAGACCCAAAGATTCGAAAACGATCCTGGATTGCTGCGTCGAGGTCAACCGCCTCGAAAACGTGGGCGACTCGATGCGGGACGAAGTTCTCGCGGATCTCTTCGAGACGGAGAAGGACCCGATCGCCGTGATCAAATGGAAAGAGATCTATCAGGACGCGGAGACCGTGCTCGACGTCTGCGAAGATGTTGCGAACGTCGTGGAATCCATCCTCGTGAAACAAGCGTAATTTATGACACCCGTTATTCTTGCCCTCATAGTGCTCGCCCTGACCTTCGATTTCCTGAACGGTTTTCACGATTCGGCGAATTCGATCGCGACGGTCGTTTCAACGCGCGTGCTCTCCCCTCGCTATGCCGTCGTCTGGGCCGCCTTTTTCAACTTTGTCGCTTTTGTCGTTTTCGGTCTCCACGTCGCCAACACGATGGGCAAGGGGATCATCGATATTTCGATCGTGGACAAGGGCATCATCTTCGGAGCACTCATGGGGGCATGCTGCTGGAACATCATTACGTGGCTTCTGGGCTTGCCCACGAGCTCGTCGCACGCCTTGATCGGCGGGTTGATCGGCGCCGCGCTCGTGAAATCGGGTCCGGAAGCGCTCGTGTGGCACGGTATCAGCAAGACGGTCGCGTTCATAATCGTGTCTCCCATCGCGGGGCTCTTTCTTGGCCTCGTGTTCGGAACGGCGGTCAGCTGGATTTTCCGCAAGAAAGCCCCGAGTAGCGTCGATCACGTTTTCAGACGAGGACAGCTCGTGTCGGCTGCGCTCTACAGCATGGGGCACGGCGGCAACGACGCGCAGAAAACGATGGGTATCATCACGGGCTTACTGTTCAGCGCAGGGTTCCTCGGCGGGGAATTCCACGTTCCTCTGTGGGTCGTGCTCTCATGTCATGCGGCGATCGCGCTCGGCACGATGTTCGGCGGGTGGCGGATCGTGAAGACAATGGGGCAGCGGGTCGCCAAACTCAGACCGGTGGACGGATTCTGCGCGGAGTCCGGCGCCGCCGTCATGCTTTTCTTCTCGACGCACTTCGGTATTCCGGTGAGCACGACGCACACGATCACCGGCGCCATCATGGGTGTCGGATCGCTGCGGGGGTTGAACGCCGTCAAATGGGGTGTGGCGGGGCGGATCTTGTGGGCCTGGATCCTCACTATCCCGTGTTCGGCGCTGATAGCGGCTCTGGCATACTGGTTCACCACATTGAACCTGTCCGGCCAGTGAGGGAAATCCCCGTTCTCCGTCGTCCGGCCCGAGCCTCACAGCCCTTCGTGCTTGCGAGAGACATCCTCGGCCAGCCGGTCGAGCGCGTCGAAGTCGGCGTCTCTCGGAACGCCCTTGCACAATACGGGCGGCAGCACCTCCACCTTGAGATTCGGGATCATCGCGCCGAGCTGCTCGACGACTTTGCTGCCCCAACCGAATGAACCGATGATCGACAAATAGCGCGCCTTCGGACGAATCAGGTTCGCGAGATATACCGCGGACGCGACCTTTGGGTGTGCGCCAGCGAGGACCGTGGGAGTCCCGATGACGATGGTCGCCGCGTCGACGAGCAGCATGGCGAGCTTGCCGATGTCCGGATCCGCGAGGTTGAACTGTTCCGCGCGCACGCCGCGCCGCGCGCACGCTTCGACGAAATGTTCCACCATCTGCCGTGTGCTGTCGTGCATGGAAATATAGGGGACAACCACGAGGTTCTTGGGCGGCGCCGACAGCCACTCCCGGTATGCATCGAGAATCATCCGCGGGTTGTTGTAGACGGGGCCGTGACTCGGCGCGATGAAGCCGATGTCGAGGCCGTCGAGCTTGGAGAAGTGCTTTTCGATGACGGTCCTGAAAGGCATCATGATCTCGGCGTAGTACCGCTTTGCCGCAAGCATGACTTCCGCCTCGTCGTTGGCGAACAGGTCGCCGGTGGCAAGATGCGAGCCGAAGAGGTCGCACGAAAAGAGAACACGCCGCTCGGGGAGCCAGGTCAGCATCGTCTCCGGCCAATGGACCCATGGGAAGTGGATGAACTCCATGGTGAGGTCGCCCAGGGACAAGCGCTCGCCGTCCTTTACCACCATACGCCGCTCTCCCAGTTCGCCGAGGAGGTCCGCCAGCATTGCAGTGCCCCTCTCCGTCGCCACGACCTTCGCCTCGGGGAACCGGGCGAGAACAGATGGGATCGCGCCGGAGTGGTCCTGCTCGGCGTGGTGGGACACGATGTAATCGATCCGTTTGACGCCCGCTGCTTCCAATCGCGCAAGAAGGATGTCGGTTTTCGAAGGATCGACCGAGTCGACGAGCACCGTCTTCTGCGAGCCCCGGACGAGGTAGGCGTTGTAGCTCGTCCCGTCGGGGAGAGGGATCAGTTCGTCGAACAATCTGCGGTCCCAATCGACCGCACCTACCCACTGGACGCCGTCGGTGATGGTTCTCGCGTTCACATGTCACTTCTCCGTGTTGCGGTAATCTATGCGGTGAAAGACGATTGGGGCCATTTGATCCTATCGCACGAGCACGATTTTCCGTGTGAGCTGTTCGCTCGTCGTCTCGAGTTTCACGAAGTAGACTCCGGAAGAGAGCCAGCCTCGAGTAGTGCGGCCGTCCCACGTCAACGGATGTCGGCCCGGCGGGTACATTCCATCGGCCAGCACAGCGACTTCACACCCGAGAACGTCATAGATCAGTACGCGCACATGGGACTGACGCGGCACTGTCAGAGTGAACGTCGCCGCCCCGCGAAGAGGATTTGGCGAAAGCATGTTGAGAGCAAACGCCTCCACACGACCGTCCGTGATCCCCGTGGGATCGCGGATGGCAAAGGCTGAGACGCTCACATCCGACCCCGCCTGGGCGTCGCCATCGTAAGCGACGACCACGAGGAACGCGTTTTCCGTTTCGGCACCGGAGACCGGCCACTCATAGCTTCCCGCATTCGCGATACCCGTGGCGATCGACTCGTACGCGCCGCGCCTACCCGTTCGCGACAAGAGGAGGTCGATCGCCGTTACTCCCACATCGTCGGTTGCCGTCCATCGGAGCATAGCCGTCTGTCCCACGGCTAGCGTCTCGCCGCCAACCGGATAGACCACGTGTGCCGCCGGCGGCCAGCTTTTCGTCGTAAACCGCCACGTGGGGCCGGTTGTCGTCCCGCCGACGCTCACCGTGACATACCACTCGTACTCGCTGTGTAAGCTAAGACCCGGCCAAACGATCCTGCTCGTCGACCCGGATGGCACACCGTCCTCGGTGCCAATCGCCTGCCAACCGCCCAGCGGCTTCAGATCGATGGGAAGCGTGAACTGACTGCTCGAATCCGCATCGGTCTCGAACTGGTCGAGCGTTGGGGAGTACGTCTTGACCCGGATGACCTTCTCGTCCGGATAGATTTTCATGATTCGGAGCCACCCATCGCCCCCGTTCGGACTCATCTGATAATTCGCCATCACCGTGTGGACGGTGTGGCCCTGGTAGGTGTCGGACCGCCGCCCTTCTCCGTGGATGTGACCGCAGACCATGAGGAAGAGGTTCGGGTTGTCCTTGAGGGCGTCGTAGGTTGCCTGACCCTGCGTGGTGAACGGGGCCGGGTTCCCGGTTCCGATGAGGCTATGCACTGACACGATCGCCCAGCGCTTCGGATAGGCGGTGAAAAGGCTGTCAGCCCAGGCCAGGACGTCCGCGTCGGGCGACGTATCATACTCCATGGTCACGGCGATGAAGTCAAATCCGCTCGCACTGAACAGAGAAAAATGGTCGTCGTTGTTCGACCCGAAGTGCCCGCCGTAGTACGGACGTCCGGTGAAGTGCGACACACCGAAGATTCGGTTGTAACCCGTCGTCGCCCCCGCAGGGTCATCTTTGGGCCACTGGTCGTGGTTGCCGACCGACACCGAATACGGGAGACCATACAAGAGATGCGTTTCGTTCGTGTTTTCGAGGATGTTCATCGCGGACCAGGCTCTGTCCCACTCTTCTGGATACTCGTCGCCATCGTTGACAACGTCGCCGACATGGTTGACGAAAACCGTGTTGAGCATCTCCATGTTGTCGACGATCCACCGGGTCTGGGCGCGAAAGATCGCCTGTGTCCCGCCGAACATCTTGGCGGTGTAGTGCTGTGTATCCGGTATGATAATGAGCGAGAATGGCGGGTGCGGCGGCGTGCTGACGGGTCTCCCGCAGTACGTGACGGTGAGCAAATCCCCCGGCGGGCCGGAGACGACCACACCGAGAGTGGGCGAGAGCGAGACACCGGTGGCGCTGTCCGGAGGACTGTTGAGAAGCGGTTGGCTCGGGAGACCGTTACCGGGTCCGCCGGGTGGTGTCGCCCCTCCAGACGGATCAAGACTGCAAATGAGATCGTCGGGGATGAGGCTGGGTCCAGATGTCGAGATGAGGCTGAGGCGGTCGGCCTGGAACGTCCGGCTGGCGTGGCGCTCCTCAGGGTGTGCAGCACCGATGCTGGTGAACACGAGGAGCCCTCCCACGAGAAGGATGGTTCTTCTCACAAGCGGAACTCCTTTCTCGCAAGCGAAGCATCCGCGATACCCCGCAGATGACGCGGTTAGTTTAACACGAAACCTATTCCGCTTCGACCGAAAACGTCCGTCAAAAAGGGGTCACCAGATCCCTTCCGCTCCGCAGACCCTCCCCACAAGAGAAAGAAGGATATGTCTTCCGTTCGCCCAAAAAGACTGTCGCCCGCCCACGCTCAGTAGCTGAACTTTCCCAGCTCCACTTTTCCGCGGAACGTCCAGTAAATGACGATCGTGTAGGCCAGGACGAAGGGCATGCCTATGACCGCGATGGTCCTCATGATCCCGAGCGTTTTTTGCGAGGATGCCGCGTTGTAAATGGTCAAGCTCCAGTCCGGGTTGAGACTCGAGTAGATGAGGTTCGGAAAAAGCGCCATGCCGAAGAGAAAAACCAGCGCGGCAATCGCCGCCGAAGACGACACGAACGCGTAGAGCGGCCGATCCCCGCGAATCGCTCTTGGCACGTTGGCGATGGCGAGGATGTTGAGGACGACCACCACCCAGGCCCATGGATACTCTTCGAAGTTCCGGAGCGCATGGGGGATCGTCACCAGAGTAGTGATTGTAGTAATGAGATAGACCACGAGAAACACAACAAACGTCCGCCACATCCATCCGTGGATCCGCGCCCGCAGTTCGCCTTCGGTTTTCATGTAGAGATAGATGGATCCGTGCATCAGGAAGGTCGCCACGGCCAATACACCCACGAGCAGACCGTACGGCGGCAGAAGATCGAGGAGTCCCCCTTTAAACTCCATGTCGGGTCCGATGGGGAGCCCCATCATCGAATTCCCCACCGCGACGCCAAAGAGAAACGTCGCCAACCCGCTCGAGGCGAAGAACCCGACGTCGAAGCCGCGTCGCCAGGAGGTTGACGCCCGTTTGCTGCGGAACTCCATCGACACGGCCCGAAAGATCAGGGCGAAAAGGAGTACGATGAAAGGCGTGTAGAACGCGGAGAAAGCCGTGGCGTACGCGTGCGGAAACGCGGCGAAGAGCGCCCCGCCGAACGTGACGAGCCAGACCTCGTTTCCGTCCCACAGGGGACCGATCGAGTTCATGAACATCCGGCGCTCGACGTCGCTCCTGGCTCGAAGGTGGAGCATCCCCACGCCAAGATCAAAGCCGTCGAGGATGGCGTACCCGGTAAGCAGCACGCCGAGAAGGCCAAACCACAGCAGGTTGAGATCCATGGAGTCACCTCGTCTTCCGGTCGGTTGACTCTCGTCCGTCCGTCAGCGATCCCCCGTCCGGGGCGGAGAGCAGGACCGCCGCATCGATCCAGCTCCACCGGCGTCTGCGGGGGTCGACCTCGCCCATCTCGTCGTCGGGACCGTGTTTGATTTTTCGATTGAGGACAGAGAACCACAGGAACAGCAGAAAAATGTAGATGACGATGAAAAGCACGATCGAAGTGAAAACCTGTCCGGCCCCGACAGCTTTCGAGAGCCCGTCGCTCGTCCGGAGCAAATTGTACACGATCCAGGGCTGCCGGCCGACCTCCGCGGCGACCCACCCCACTTCGTTGGCGAGAACCGGGCCGACGACCGCGAAGACGAACACCCAAAGCAGCCAGCGTGTCGTAAAGAGCGTCTTTCTCCAGTAGAAGAACCAGGCGACCAGACAGAGGACGGCGAAAAGGACGCCGAGGCAGATCATCACATGATACGTGTAAAAGGAAACCGCAACCGGCGGGCGATCGGTCTTGGGAAACGCATCGAGACCGGTCACCGGCTGCGATGCATCGCCGTGGACCACCCAGCTCAACAGTCCGGGAATCGCCATCTCGTATCGGAGTGTCTCGTTCTTCTCGTCGACGATCCCCATGAGCGTGAGCGGTGTTCCCCCCGTCCCCGTTTGAAAAAGCCCTTCGAACGCGGCGAGCTTTGCCGGTTGGGTCTTCGAGACGGTGACGCCCTGGAAGTGGCCCGATATCGGAGCGGCGAACGAGAAAAGGGTGGCCACGATGAGTCCGAGAAAAAACGTCTTCCGGCTAAACTCGAGATGGCGCCCCTTGAGCATGTAGTACGCCGAGATGCTCATGATGAGAAACCCGCCGAGTATGTATGCGCCGATGAGCGTATGCGTCAACCGGTGGACACTCGAGGGGTTGAACACCATGGCGGAGAAGTCCGTGATCTCGGCGCGCGCCCGGAGCCCCTCGCCGACGATGTGAAACCCCGCGGGTGTCTGTTGCCAGGAATTGGCGACCACGATCCAGATTGCCGAGAACAAAGCCCCGAGCGCCACCATGATCGTCGAGAACCAGTGCATCCGGTCGGACACGCGGTCCCACCCGAACACGAGAACGGCGAGAAAACCGGACTCGAGGAAAAACGCGAAAATACCCTCCGCGGCGAGCGCCGATCCGAAAACGTCGCCCACGTACCGGGAGTACGTCGCCCAGTTGGTGCCGAACTGAAACTCCATCACGATCCCCGATGCCACACCCATGGCGAAATTGATGGCGAAGATCTTTGTCCAGAACTTCGCCATGGCTCGGTACTGGGGATCCTTTGTCACCATGTATGTGGATTCCATGATGACGAGGAGCGCTCCGAGACCGATGCTCAGAGGCGGGAAAATGTAGTGAAACATGATGGTCAGGGCGAACTGAAAACGAGAGAGAAGAAGAACGTTGAGCTCCACGACGGTGCCTCCATGTGTTCTCGAGATTCGAGAGAGTATACCCGACCGGAAAAAGCGATGTAAAGAAGTCGAAGGGGTGGCGGGTTTCGCAGAAGCTCACGGGTCTCCAGGTGTGTTAATCTTGCGACGATGCAAAGACCTCTTTTCGATGTCCGTATGGAACTCGACGGCTGGGTTCTCCTTTGGGCCGATGTGGAGCTCTTGGGAGGGGCTGAGGAGCAACTTGCGGCGCTTCGCCGTCGAGTGCTGGAGCGTGTCCGGGAGCGGCTGAACCTGGAGAGCCTATCGATCAATCCGGTCGTCAAGGCAATGCGGCTCTTGTTCCGCGCGGGGAAACCGGGTGAGAGCGACCAGTCGCTTCGGAGTCCGTTCAACCTCGAGGGGAAACCGCTTTTGTGCGACATCCACGGTCCGCTCGACTGCCCGATCACGGGAAACGAAAAGGTGAAAGTGACCGCCGGCACACACCGTGCCTGGCTGGTGGTCTATCTCCCCTCGGAAACGGCGACGGCGGCATCGGCGTGCAACGTCCTCCAGGAACAGGTGCGAACGGCTCCGGTCGTCCGCATCCTCCAAATCGCCGCGAGCTGAGGTTCCTGGGCGCTGCGACAGTCCCTGGGCGCTCAGCGCCCGGTTTCTGCGGGCTTAACGCTCCTGCCCGTTCTGTGCTAGAATCGTCCCCATTGTTGTTTCCGCGGTTTCTGGAAGCCGAAGTCTCGATGTCGGGGTAGCTCACAATGCTAAGACCGCAGATGCCTTTGCCGAAAAAACTCCTCAACATGCGTCCGGCAACGCTGGTTGTGCTGAGCTTCTTGGCTGTCATCGCGAGCGGCACACTTCTGTTGATGCTGCCGATATCGACCCAAACCCGGTCGATTCCCTTGATCGACGCTCTGTTCACGGCGACATCCGCGGTTTGCGTGACCGGGCTGACCGTTGTCGACCCGGGCACCTACTACACGGGTTTCGGACAGTGTGTGATGCTTCTCTTGATCCAGATCGGCGGCCTGGGCCTCATGACGATCTCTGTGGCTTTGTTCCGGCTGCTCGGGAGAAGCATCCCTTTCAGGCACCGGATGGTCATGCAAGACGTATTCGCCCATACTCCCCGGGACGACATCATGAAACTCGTGAAGCACGTCCTTCTCTTCACGGTGTTGACCGAATTCGTGGGGGCAATTTTCCTCACGATCCGTTGGCACGGCGAGTTCTCGTTTCTCAGAGCCGTTTATCTCTCCGTCTTTCATTCGGTTTCCGCCTTCTGTAACGCCGGGTTCTCGTTGTTCTCAGACAACTTGATGCAATACAGCGGCGACTTCATCGTCAATGTTTCGATTTGCGGTTTGATCGTCGTTGGTGGGATCGGTTTCCCGGTTCTCCACGACGTGTATCTACAAGTACGCAAGAGAAAAGGGAAACGCGGCCGCCTTTCCGTGCAAACCAAGACGGTTCTGCTAACGACGAGTTGTCTGATCGTCGGAGGGACGCTGATCATCGCCTTCTTGGAGCGACATTCTCTTGCCGCGAACCCATCGATCGCCCACCGGGTGTGGACTCCGGTGTTTCAGTCGATCACCTGCCGCACCGCAGGATTCAACACGGTCGACATAAGTGCTCTGGGCGACGCCACTCTTGCCCTGATGATCCTTCTCATGTTCATCGGGGCTTCGCCCGGATCCACCGGCGGAGGTGTGAAAACGACTACTCTTGCGCTCATTTCCGCCTTTACGTTCAGCCGGGTGACGAAGCGACTTCGGGTCAATTTATTCAAGAAGAGCGTTCCCGACGAGGCGGTTGCGCGGGCCATTTCTCTCGTACTATTGTCTCTAGCTGTGATTGCGGTAGTGCTCTTCATGGTCCTCATTGGGGAGGCGGCGAGTGGCGGAAGCGGTCCGAACTCCAACCGGTCGTTTATCGCCTCTCTGTTCGAAACCGTCTCGGCGTTTGGGACCGTGGGATTATCGATGGGCGTGACTCCCGCTCTGAGTATGTGGAGCAAGGCGTGGATCATCGTGATGATGATCGTCGGGCGTGTAGGGATACTCACGTTCTCCTACATTGTCATCGGCTCGGGTGCGCCGAAGGGGCTCGAGTACGCTGAGGAAAGCGTTATGGTTGGATGATTGGAGACCATCATGAAACGATTTGCTGTCATCGGGCTCGGAAATTTCGGTTTTCACACGGCAAAAGCGTTGTATGAAAGCGGCAACGAAGTCATTGCCATCGATACGGACAAGGTCCGCGTCCAGGCGATCGGTTCGTATTCCACGGAAGCGATCGTTCTGAACGCCACCGACAGGGCTGCTCTCAGGACCCTTGGACTGGAGAACATGGATGCGGTGGTTGTGGCGACCGGAACGAATATCAGCAACAGCGTCCTCATTTGTCTGCATCTGCAGGAAATCGGGGTCAAGAGAGTCCTGGCCAAAGCGATCGACGAAGATCACGAGACCATACTGAAAAGAATGGGTGCCACAGAGGTCATTCATCCCGAGAGAGACATCGCTCTGCGCGTGGCTCGAGGGTTGTCCAAACCGAATCTGCTCGACTTCATCCCGTTGGCGGAGGGTTTCGAGCTCGTCGAGATCGGACCGCCGAGAGATTTCATCGGCAGGAGCCTCAGGCAATTGGAGCTTCGGACAAAATATAATGTATTCATCATCGCCATCCAGGAACTCGTCCCGGAGAACTTCGTTTTTGTCCCCCCTGCGGACTTCGTGCTCAAGGATAGCGACGTCATGATCATGTTGGGCAGGACGGAGGACATCGATCGAATCAAAGGTCTCGAATGAGTGGGGACCGACGCACGATGAGTGATCACGACGACTCCCGCCCGAGCCCTGGAGACCCCCCCGTTGTGCTGCAAATCGAACGGGTCATCGCCGGAGGTGACGGAATCGCCCGCCAAAGCGACGGCCGTGTGGTTTTTGTCCCCCGGGCGGCGCCCGGAGAACGGGTGGAGGTCGAATACACGGAGGAGCACCGGCAGTGGCTTCGCGCCCGTATTCTCCGCGTGGTCGAACCGAGTCCCCACCGTCGTGAGCCGCCTTGTCCGTACTATGACGAGTGCGGAGGGTGCCAGCTCCAGCACCTTGTGTACGACGCTCAGCTCGCCATCAAAGCCTCCATCGTCGCCGATTCGCTTCGCCGTCTCGGCCGCTTCGAGATCGATACACCGGAGATTGTCCCGTCGCCCCTCGAGTTCGGTTACCGAAACCGGATCACGCTCGTCCTTCGGCGACGGGGAGACGAGATTGCCGTTGGGTACCATGCTTTTGACGATCCTTCGCGTCTTGTCGCGGTCGACCGTTGTCCGCTCGCCGAACAACCCATCAACGATGTGTGGTTGGCCTTGCCCGCGTTGCTAAATCGGATCGGAGAGGGCGCCCCGCCCGGCACGGAGTGGCGTCTCACGTTTCGTGCGAACTCCGAGGGGCGGGTGGGGATTGCGATCGAAGGGGCGAGCCGCCCCGCCGACATCGAACGCTCCGTGCTCGAAAGTCTCATCGAAAAAGGACTCGTCGCCGTCTGGATGGTGAACGACAAGGGATGGATCATCGCACACGCTGGGGCGGAGACGCTCGACGAACAGTGGGAATCCCACGCGATACCGCTCGCCGGAACAGCGTTCGTCCAGGTGAACCGCTCGGCGGCGGCACGGCTCGATGCCTACGTACTCGAACAGTGTCGCGTCACTCCCGGGGCCCGCATTGTCGACGCCTACTGCGGTTTCGGTCTGAGGACATTCGAGCTTGCGCGATCCGGCGCGAACGTGGTCGGTATCGACAGCTATCGTCACGCGATCCGTGCGGCTTCGGAGATCGGCGCGGCTTTAGGGCTCTCGGTTCGCTTCATCGCCGATCTTGTCGAGCGTATTCTCGCACAGGAACTCCCTGCGGATACGGTCATCCTCAACCCGCCGCGCGGCGGCGTTGCCTCCGAGGTCGTCGCTGCCCTCCTTCGCCGCCCTCCCAATCGAATCGTCTACGTGAGTTGCGACCCGGCCACTCTGGCACGTGATCTGAAGAACCTCGCTGGCGGTTTTGCGCTCGATACGGTGAAGGCATACGACCTTTTTCCCCAGACTGCCCACGTCGAAACGGTGGCCACGTTGACCCACCGCCCGGTGGAATCGGCGAATAGTGGCGTTTGACCGCTTCCCGCGCTCTTGCTACACTCTCTTATGAGTCCTTTGAGTCCTTGAGATCCACCCCGGTGCCCGCAGCCGCGGACTCCGTCCCTTATCGCGGGGGGGAGCCATGATCGGAAGAACGGTATCCCACTACCGGATCGTCGAAAAACTCGGCGAAGGTGGGATGGGTGTGGTCTACAAAGCCGAGGACACCAGGCTCAAACGCACCGTTGCCCTCAAATTTCTCCCACCCGAGCTCACGCGCGATCCGGAGGCGAAGACGCGTTTCATACAGGAAGCGCAGACGGCCTCCGCGCTCGATCATCCGAACATCTGTACCATTCACGAAATCGGCGAAACCGACGACGGTCAGATGTTCATCTGTATGACCTGCTACACGGGCGAAGCGCTCAAGGATAGAATCGAAAGGGGACCGCTAGCCGTCGAAGATGCGGTGGGGATCGCCGCACAGATCGCCGGGGGACTGGCCAAGGCTCATGCCAGGGGAATCGCCCATCGAGATATCAAACCAGCCAACGTTTTCATAACTGAAGATCACCACGCGAAGATCCTGGATTTCGGGATCGCCAAACTGGCCGGGCAAACACGGCTCACACGAGCGGGCACGACTCTGGGAACGGTTGCGTATATGTCTCCCGAGCAAACGAGCGGCGGCGATGTGGACCATCGAACGGATATCTGGGCGCTGGGAGTCGTTTTGTACGAAATGGTGACGGGAAAGCTGCCGTTCATCGGGGAGCACGAACAAGCGGTGATGTACTCCATCGTGAACAAAGAGCCCGAGCCGCTGACGGGAGTGCGCCCGGGTGTGCCGGTCGAATTGGAGAGAATCATCAACCGGTGTCTCCAAAAAAACGCTGAAGACCGTTACCCGAGCGCCGACGAGCTGCTCGCCGATCTGAATCGGCAGACGAGAAGGATGCAGCTGCCCCACGAATTTCCTGGGGCCGAAGTACCCGGTGCTCCGGTGAAGCGGGGGCTGAGTCGCCGCTGGGTGGTAGCGGCTCTCGTGGGTGCCCTCGTGGTTGTGGCGGCGTATGCGATTTACTCGCGCGTGGTGGCTCCGCGCGAAAAAGAAACAGCGCCACCAACAGCAGCCAAGAAAATGCTCGTCGTCCTCCCGTTTGAAAACCTTGGCCCGCCGGACATCGAATACTTCGCCGACGGCGTTACCGAGGAAATCACAAGTCGTCTGGCGGCCTTGAGTGGGCTGGGTGTGATCTCCCGCACGAGCGCCTTCCAGTACAAAGGAGCGAAAAAGTCCATCAAACAAATCGGCGAGGAGCTGGGCGTCGATTACGTGCTCGAGGGCACCGTCCGCTGGGACAAGCCCGGGAAGGGGGAAAGCCGCGTGCGTGTCACGCCGCAGCTCATACGGGTTGCCGACGACTCTCATCTCTGGTCGGACCGGTACGACGAGGTCTTGCGTGACATCTTCGACGTTCAATCCCGTATCGCCGCGCAGGTCATCGAGAAGCTGAATGTCTCCTTGCTCGAACCGGAACGACAGGCGTTGGATGCCCGGCCAACGGCCAATATGGATGCATATCAGGCGTATCTCCGGGGGCTCGATTATGCTGCGCGACCCGTGTTTTCGCTCGAGACATGCCGCTCGGCAATCGGGATGTTCGAACAAGCGGTAGAACTGGATCCGAATTTTGCATTGGCGTATGCCGCTCTCGCTCGAGCGCATGCGTATGTGGTCAATGAGGGTCTCGATCCGGGACAGGATCACGCGGCGAGAGCCAAGACAGCCGTGGACAGAGCTTTCGAGATTCAAGCGGACCTGCCCGAAGCCTATCTCGCCCTGGGCTACTATTACTACCACTGTCTCCGCGATTACAGCAAAGCAGTCGAGACGTTCGAGGTGGCGGGAAAGCGTCTCCCCAACCAGAATGAGGTTCATCAGGCTGTCGGCTTCATACGACGGCGGCAAGGGCACTGGGACCAGGCGTTGGACGACCTCAAACGGTCGCTCGAGCTGAACCCACGAGATCCCAACCTGGCCTTCGAGGTGGGGAACACTTACATGTACCTGCGCCGTTATGGGGAGGCGGAAGACTGTTACGACCGAACGATTGCCCTGGCTCCGAATGAGGTGTGGGGTTATTCGTTCAAAGCCCTGAACACCTGGCTGAGTTCAGGAGACCTCAAACGCGCGCGAGCGACGCTCGAACGGGTACGGGAAACCAACGAACCGATGTTGCAGTACATATGGTACAACCAGGAGATGCTCGAACGAAACTACGAGGCGGCGCAACGTCGTCTCGATTCTTTCTCGGGGGAATCATTCGAGCTGCCTGACGCGTCACTCCCAAAAGCGCTTCTCGCCGGCTTTGCCTACTACCTCGGCGGTCAGCTGGATCGTGCCCGTGTTTCTTTCGAGTCGGCTCGCGCCGTTCTCGAGCGCGAGGTCGCCGCGCGCCCCGGTGACGCTCGCGTTCACAGCTCGCTGGGCCTCGTCTACGCCACCCTGGGACGACGAGAAGAAGCGGTCCGGGAGGCCAAGCGAGCGGTGGAGATGATCCCCGTTTTGCAGGACGCATTGCTGGGCCCGAGGCAAATCGACCATCTGGCGTGGACGTACAGATTCCTGGGTGAGTACGACGCCGCTTTGGATCAGCTCGAAGTCGAGCTGTCGATTCCAGCGATCATGTCGGCTTCGCTGGTTCGCCTGGATCCCGGTTGGGATCCCGTTCGCGACAACCCGCGGTTTCAACGGCTGCTCGAAAAGCATTCAGGAACGGGAACCACGGCTATCCCCGGGGCGAAGCCATGATCGGCAAGACGATGTCTTAAGGGCTCGATGCATCTCCATTGGGAGCAGCGATGATCGGACAAACGATCTCCCACTACAAGATCCTCTCCAAGCTCGGTGAAGGCGGGATGGGAGTCGTCTACAAAGCTGAGGACCTCAAGCTCCACCGGTTTGTGGCCCTAAAGTTTCTTCCTCACTCGGGAAGTGACGACAAGACCAGACAGCGATTCATTCACGAAGCGCGGGCCGCCTCGTCCCTCGAACATCCAAACATCTGTTCGATCCACGAAATCGACGAGACTCCGGAAGGCCAGATGTTCATCGTAATGCCCTGCTACGAAGGAGAGTCGCTCGCGGCGAAGATCGAGCGTGGCCCGTTGAAGCTCGATGAGGCGGCGGAGATTGCGATCCAGGCGGCGTCTGGGCTTTCCAAGGCGCACGAGAAGGGGATCGTCCACCGGGATATCAAGCCGGGAAATATTTTCATGACCAGTGATGGCCTGGCGAAGATCGTGGACTTTGGGCTGGCCAAGCTGGCGACGCAGACCAAGCTCACGCGAAACGGGACGACGGTGGGGACGGCGATGTACATGTCGCCGGAGCAAGCGCGTGGGGAAGAGGTCGATCATCGGTCGGACATCTGGTCCTTGGGAGTCGCGCTCTACGAGATGGTGACGGGGCGGGTGCCGTTCAAGGGAGAGCACGAGCCTGCGGTGGTGTACTCGATCATGAACGAGGACCCCGAACCGGTGACAGCGCTCCGGACGGGCGTGCCGATGGAGCTCGAGAGGATCATCGGGAAGTGCATGGCGAAGAATCCAAAAGAACGCTACCAGCACGCCGACGAGATTGTGGCGGATCTGCGTCACATGAAAACGACATTGGCGGCTCCATCATCGAAACGCCCACCGGAGGTCCGGACAGGCGTGGCCCGACGGCAGATCCGGTGGTGGCCTTGGGCCGTTGGGTTGTGTGTCATAGCCGCCCTTGTGATCGGAGTTCTGTCCCGTTATCGGGACTCATCAAGAGTGGCGCCGGGATCCGAGAGGAAAATGCTCGCGGTACTACCCTTTGTGAATTTGGGTTTGCCGGAAGACGACTACTTTGCTGCGGGGATCACAGAAGAAATCACCAGCCGGCTCGCGACCATCAGGGAGCTTGGAGTGATCTCCCGCACAAGCGCCGTTCACTACGCCGGCACGAACAAGACGGTCAAGCAAATCGGCGCTGAATTAGGGGTCGGGTACATCTTGGAAGGAACCGTTCGATGGGCCCGGGAACCCGGTGGAATCAGCAAAGTGAGGATCACGCCGCAGCTCATCCGCGTATCCGACGACACGCATCTCTGGTCGGAACCCTATGATCGCGTGATCCAGGACATCTTCGAGATCCAATCGGACATCGCCCAGAATGTGGTCGAGCACCTCGGGCTCACGCTTCTGGAGAAAGGACACCCTGCGGTTGAAGCCCCGCCGACTGAGAATCTGGATGCATATCAGGCCTACCTGAAGGCGCAATACTACGCGGGTCAACCCCACTTCGTGTCGGAGAACTGGGAGAAGGCGATACAGAACTATGAACGGGCAGTGGAGATCGACCCGAGGTTCGCTCTGGCTTACGCGAGGCTCTCCGCGGCGCACGCGCGGTTGTACTACTACTGGTACGACACGACCGAAGACCGTCGCAACGAGGCAAAGGCCGCCGCTGACAAGGCATTGGAACTAGATCCGAACAGTCCGGAGATCCACCTTGCCCTGGGGTATTTCCAGCTTTTTGTTGAAAGAGACATCGGACGAGCGTTCAAGGAATTCGACGTCGCGGCACGGGATCTCCCGGATAACGCCGATGTGTTGCGGGCCAAGGGGGACGGGTTCAGACAGGAAGGTCACTGGGTCGAGGCAGTGGATCACTATCGCAGAGCGTGTGAGCTCAACCCTCGTAGCGCGTCACCATTCGTGGATCTGGCGGAGGCGTACTGGTGGTCCCGCCGGTATCCCGAGGCCCTGGACGCGGCCAACAAAGCGATCGCTCTGGCGCCCGATCAGATGTGGCCCTACCTCACCAAGGTCTTCAACTATTGGAGCTGGAAAGGCAAAGACGCATCGAGAGAGGCACGCGCCACCTTGGAGGCCCTGGGACCTGGTCAGGATCCAGATTGGGTGGTGTGGAGCTGGTTTCACCAGGCCGCACTCGAAGGGAACTATCGCGAGGCGCTCGGATACTTGGCGTCCTTCCCGAACGAATGGATACGAATCAAGATCGGCGCTTGCCCCAAGTCCTTGCTCTCGGCCCAGGTCCACGAGCTCCTGGGTGAGCCCGAGCGGGCCAGAAATGAGTACGAAAACGCAAAGGACCTGCTCGAGGTAGAGGTCCAAAAACATCCGGATGATCCTCGGTACCACAGCGCGGTCGGCATTGCGTACGCAGCTCTCGGCCACAAGGAGGAAGCGGTTCGCGAAGGAAAGCGGGCGGTGGATCTTCTGCCCATGTCGAAGGACGCCGTCTACGGGATACCCTACGCGATCGATCTGGCTCAGATCTATACGATCGTGGGCGACCAGGATGCTGCTCTGGGTGAGATCGAGCGCTTGTTGTCGCAGCCCACCTGGATTTCATCCGCCTGGCTCGAAATGGATTTCAGATGGAACCGGCTCCGGGACAATCCAAGATTCAAACAGTTGCTCGATACGTACTCGAGGGCAGAATCATGACCGGCGAAACGATCACCCAAGGACACGATGGTTCTTTTTGGGAGAAGACATGATCGGCCAAACGATCTCCCACTACAAGATCCTCTCCAAGCTTGGCGAAGGCGGGATGGGGGTGGTGTACAAGGCGGAGGACCTCAAGCTCCATCGTTTTGTCGCCCTCAAGTTTCTTCCTCACTCGGCGAGTGACGACCGGACGAGAGAACGATTCGTCCACGAAGCCCAGGCGGCTTCCTCGCTCGAACATCCGAATATCTGCTCGATCCACGAGATCGATGAGACCCCCGAAGGGCAGATGTTCCTCGTGATGCCCTGTTACGAGGGGGAGTCGCTCGCGACCAGGATCGAGCGCGGCCCCTTGAAACTCAACGAGGCGCTGGACATTGCGATCCAGGTGGCGTCGGGTCTTTCCAAAGCGCACGAGAAGGGGATTGTCCACCGCGATATCAAGCCGGGAAACATTCTCATGACGGGCGACGGGCTCGCGAAGATCGTCGATTTTGGACTCGCCAAGCTCACCGGGCGGACGAAGCTGACGAGAACGGGAACAACGGCGGGAACGGTGAGCTACATGTCACCCGAGCAGCTCAAGGGTGCGGACGTCGACCACCGCTCGGACATCTGGGCCCTGGGCGTCGTCTTGTACGAGATGATCACCGGTGAGACGCCGTTTAGAGGCGACTACGAGCAGGCAATGAGCTATTCCATTGTGAACGAAGCTCCAAAACCGGCTCGGAGTCTTCGTCCCGATGTGCCCGTCGAAGTGGAACGCCTCATCGAAAAAGCGCTCTCCAAGGATCCGAACGAACGGTACCAGACATCGACCCAGTTGCTCGGCGTTTTGCAGTCACTGAAAAGACAATTCGAGTCCAAGACCGCGGCCGCCGGCCATGATGATGCGAAGGGGATTCCCTCGATAGCCGTTTTGCCGTTCACGAACATGAGCCCGGATCCGGAAAACCAGTACTTCGGCGACGGACTCGCTGAGGAACTCATCAACGCCCTCGCCCAGATCAAAGGGGTGCGCGTGGCGGCGCGAACTTCCGCGTTTCGCTTCCGCGGGGGCGACGTTGACATACGCGAAATCGGGGAAAAGCTCAACGTTGGAACCGTGCTCGAGGGGAGCGTCCGCAAAGCGGGGAACCGTCTGCGGATCACCGCTCAGCTCATCAACATCGAGGACGGATACCACATCTGGTCGGAACGCTTCGATCGCGAGATGCATGACATCTTCGACATTCAGGATGAGATCACTCGCGCGATCGTCGATCGATTGAGGGTTGAACTCGTTGGTCCGAAAGACCAGACCCTGGTGTCGTGCTGCACGGAGAATCTGGAGGCGTACAGCGCGTTTCTCAAGGGACGTTACTACTGGAACAGTCTCACACCGGAAGGCTGGGCGAAGAGTTTCGAGCTGTATCAGAGGGCCATCGAGCTCGATCCGTCGTTTGCTCTCGCCCACGCCTGGTTGTCGACCCACTACGGGAGCCAAGCTTTCTGGGGGGATGTGGCGCCAAAGGAAGTGGTGCCCAAAGTCCGAGCCGCCGCCCAAAGGGCGCTCGAGCTCGACGACAACCTCGGTCTTGCTCACGTCGATCTCGCCTGGGTCTTTTGGTTCTCCGACTGGGATTTCCGTGCCGCAGAACGGGAATTCAAAAGAGCGTTCGAGCTGGATCCTGGCTCGGCGTTGGGTCGGACCAACTACGCTCTATTCCTCGCCTGTCGGGGACGAAAAGAAGAGGCGGTCAGGGAGGCGAGACTCAGTTTGAAGCTCGATCCGCTCTCGAGTCTCGTCGCCGCGTGGTCGTCTGGTGCTCTCTATGGTGCGGGCGAAGTCGAGGAGGCGATCGACACCAGTCTCAAAGCGATCACCTTGGATTCGGGTCACTGGCAGCTCTACCTGCATCTCGGTTTCGCCTATCTCCACGCATCGCGCGAGAAGGACGCTGGGGCTGCGCTGGAGAAAGC
>Ga0315275_10000155_pt1 | contig 54415 bp, 58 predicted proteins | sample YL17G03_0_MG_FD_205557 | JGI IMG/M metagenome (GOLD analysis project Ga0315275, IMG submission 205557) | Sediment microbial communities from Yellowstone Lake, YNP, Wyoming, USA - YL17G03_0 | ecosystem: Environmental > Aquatic > Freshwater > Lake > Sediment | place: USA: Wyoming | collected... | reverse complement strand
TGTTGTTGATGAGGGTGTTGTTTTTGCAGGCGGAATTGGAGAGGTGGATGCCGTGCTGGGAGTTGTTCCAGGCGCTGTTGTTGATGAGGGTGTTGTTGGCGGCAGATTGGAGGTAGATGCCGCGTTGGGTGTTGTTCCAGGCGCTGTTGTTGATGAGGGTGTTGTTGTGAGTGGTAACGTAGATACCGTGCTGGGAGTTGTTGTGGGCGAAGTTGTTGATGAGGACGTTGTTATTGGAGTTGACGGAGAGGTAGAAGCCGTATTGAATGTTGTTGTAGGCGCTGTTGTTGATGATGGTGTTGTTGATGGAGTTGGCGGAGAGAGCGAAGCCGTATTGGGTGTTGTTCCAGGCGCTGTTGTTGATGAGGGCGTTATTGTTGGAGCTGGAGTCAAGATAGAAACCGGAGGCAGTGTTGTTGTAGGCGGTGTTGTTGAAGATGGTGTTGTTTTTGCTGTAGGAACCGCTGATGTAGAAGCCATATGTGGAGTTGATGGCGGTGTTGTTGAAGATAGTGTTGTTGAATGAAGAAGAGATGTAGAAGCCGCGGAGGGAGTTGTTCCAGACGCTGTTGTTGATGAGGGTGTTGTTGGAGCTGTCCTCTAGGTGGAAGCCGTACTGCGTGTTGTTCCGGGCGCTGTTGTTGGTGAAGGTGTGGTTGGAGCCGTAGGAAATGTAGAAGCCGCGGGAATACCCTGATATGCCCGGGCAGTTCTTAACGGTCGCGTTATTCACATTATAGAGCAAGATGCCGTAGGTGTCCACGGCAGTGCCATTGTTGGTGATATTGAAACCGTTGCAGTCAAGGATGACATTGGATGCGCTTATCTTCACGCATGCGTTTCCCGTGAGAGGGGACGCACTTATGTTGGCCCATGACAGGTTGTTGGCGAGCCGGTAGGTGTCTGCGGAGGTCAACTCCATGCAGCCGGTGACGCTCGTGAGCGCGAAAGAAAAGCCGATGAGCAAAAGCAGGGCAAATGCGGCCAGGCGCGTTCTGCGAATCATACCTCTGCATGTGGGGGTATTGGTTGCAAGAGAAGATAATTTGACTAAAAGCAGACAATCTAATGACATGAAAAAAAGAGGCACATATAACAGATGCATATATAACTATGGAAGATAATTATTTAAATGTCCGTTATAACAAGAAAACCGGGCGGATATATCTAAACCAAACAGGCATTTGGAAAGATATTGCCAATTTTTACCAGTTTGTTGATATAGGAATCCCACGACTTTAGCCGCGGGTAGTCCACAATCACTCCTTGTCAGGCCTGGAGTCGATAGCCGGAGCCTTGAGGAACGGGTCGCTGCCATGCGCCCGGTGGAGGCAGAGCAGTACGCCGCTTGCCCCTGTAGACAGGCTGACCGCAGCTGCGGTGACTATGTTCTGCTGGAACAGCAGGCCGCTCACATTGAAGCAGGATTCCAAAACCGAGAGCACCTGCCGCTGGGGCGGCTTGACAGCATGGCCAAGGGAACCCAGCCAGATGCGCACGGCCCTTCCATCCGTGTCGCCTATCTCTTCCTGGCCAAGCAGGACTTTATTTCCATTGAGCCTGACGCGGCCCAGGTCCACAGTGAGGATGGTTTTTCCGATGGCCGCGGATTTCAGAGCCGCCAGAAGCGGAAGCAGTTTTGATACCTGCGCGAGCACCTCAACGTCCGACTTGCGCGGAGGGGGTTGCACCGCTTCACCATGACCCTCGTCGTCTATCTCTATGTCAAACTCAGGGGGTTCCGATGGTGGGTGCCTCGTTTCTGCAGGCGTCGAACGCCCGCTGCGGGGCGGCTCTGCGACAGGCGGCATACCAACGAAGGTCTTTGCGGGCTGCTGCGGCACGCCGTTTTTTGGAGTTGATGCGCGTGCTGCCGGTTGTGCTGCTGCGGGCTCTTTCTGCGCCGGCGCTTGCGGCTTCAGCAGTAGCGTCTTAGGTGTCGGTGGCCCTCCCATTATGCAAGATGTGGATAAAAATGTTTAAAAGCAGAACAGATGGCAGGGGACGTAACGCAAGGCGCAATGGTTTTAAATCGTGGACGGGAACTTCAATCATGAAGCTTCTTCTTTGCATCACAGGAGCATCAGGGCTGGAATACGGCCGGAGGCTCGCTGAAGTGCTCGGGAAGGACAGGAGCGTCCAGCTCAGCATAGTGATAAGCGAGGGAGCGAGGAAAGTGGCGAAGGCAGAAGGCACGAAACTACCGGAAGCGGATTATGCGGACGATGATTTCTCCTGCCCGTATGCGTCCGGCTCCAACCCCCCTGATGCGGTGATAGTGGCGCCATGCTCGCTCAAGACCCTTGGCGAGATAGCGAACGGCGTGGGAAGCAACCTCATCAACAGGGCTGCTGAAGTGGCTCTGAAAGAGAGGAAGAAGCTCGTGCTTGTCGTGAGGGAGACGCCATACTCGCTGATAACGATAAGGAACATGGAGGCCGTGACGCTGGCCGGCGGCGTGGTTTTGCCAGCAACGCCGGGATTCTATGGCAAGCCGAAGAGCGTGCAGGACATGATTGATTTTGTTGTGGCAAGGGTGCTGGACCAGATAGGCGTGAAGCATAAACTAGGGAAAAGATGGGAGCCAGGGAAAGGCTGATGCGTCACTGCTGCTTCTGCCCGTACTTTTCCTTAAGGTAGGCCTTGAAACCGTTAAGCGCATTCTGCGAGATTTTCGGGCCTGCGGTGCGCAGGGACAGGACATAGGAGTCTATCTGCATGTCGCTCATGCCGGGCGTGGCTTTGCCGATGCGGCGCTCCGCCCACGCCAGCAGCCGCGAATAGCGCCCGGAACCTCCGAACAGGAAATCCAGAAAACCCATTTCATCAGTCCTTCATTATCGTATGCACGACCTTGTATTCATCTTTGCCGTGCCGGTTTTTAAAGCTGGCCTCAATCCCGAATTCCTTCCGGAGCAGGAGGGCGTGGCCTGCGCTCGAAGGATGGACCGGCCCCTTGCTGCGGAGCACCATGACGAGCCCGGGCTTTCCGGATAGCCGGCTCTTGCCGTCTTCAGCGATCTTCGCGTCTATCCTCAGCCAGTTCTGCTTGTACATCGCCAGCTTGGATGTGCTCAGGCTTTTGGCCGCCTTGGACGCTTTCAGCGCGCGGGTGAGCGGAAGGGAGTCAAGAGACATGGCGAAGTGCTCCCTGCCGTCCTGGAATATGAAGATGTCGCCGAGCGAGTAGGTGTTCTGGACCTTGGAGAGCAGGGAAACGAGGTTCGCGGTGCTTTCGTCCTGGTAGGTGAAAACCGGCACCACGCGGCCTTTCACACCTAGCACAGCGCTGGATGCCAGTGTGGAGAAGTATATGGAGCCGGGCTTACCCTTCATCGCGCGGCTCCTTGGTGAGATGCGGTATGTTCGAAGAACACAGTCATCCCAAAAGGTCAGAAGGGATGAGTACGATACGCGGGGTGTGTTTTTAAGTATTTGCACGGCCGGGGCCTGGAGCTCGCCATCGCCGAGCACCCTGCACAGGTAGCCGGTGGAATGGTTGATGGTGCCCGGGATGCGGATGATGCGCCGGGTGTCGGTGGTTATGGCCGAATCTATCTCTATACCCTCTTCCTCGATTTCCGAGCACAGCGCCACCCGGTATTTCTTGGCCTGCTCTTCGCGCTCATAGGGGTTGGGATATGGGTAGCTGTTCGGGTCGTCGCAGAGCACGTGGAATCCCTTGCTCCCGCTGAAAGCGACGTACTTCACGCGTATGGCTTTGGAACCGAGGAAACCAGTCAGTTTGAGCGCCTCCAGACGGGCTTTCTCTATGTTCGCGACCGAGAAGGGCTTGAAATCTATGTCGAACGCCAGGTCGCAGCCCAGGAAGAGGTTCTCATGTACCTTGGTCGCCTTGTATTTCGGGACCAGGTTGTGCGGCTCCAGCCACCTTCCTACCGAATAGTACGCGTTTTTCGGGGCGTGATTGGAGAGGGCGCGCCTCAGGCAGGAATCATCCCGTATGGGCCTCTTCATGGTGAGGAACTTCTTCCCCATGTCGAAGCGTATCTGCCTGTGCTGGAGGTCGGTGATGCCGCTTGCCAGCGGACATGATTTGTAGTAGTCCCTGAAGGAATCGGATTTCGAGCGAAGGAGACCGGACAGGGCGGAGCGTATCGGCATATGTGGAAATATGGACCAACAACCTTTTTCCTTCTTTCTGTCCAATCTAGCCTCATGGCAACGTTCCGTGAATTCGTAGAGAGGCTCAGGAAAGAGAACCGGCTGGCCATAGCGAAGAAGCCGGTGTCCAAGGACCTTGACATGGCAGGGCTGATGCACTCGCTGGACGGCTGCCCGGTCTATGTGCCCGAAGTCAAGGATTCCGACTTCCCTGCGGTGGGCAACGTGTTCTGCACCAGGGAGCTGGTGTGCGACTATCTCGGGATTACGAAGGACGAGCTCGTGCCCATGCTCGTGAAAGCGCTCAACAACCCGAAAAAACCCGAAACCGTCAAAACCGCGAAGGAAGCGCCGGTATTGGAGAACAGCACCACTAACATTGATTTGAGCAGGCTGCCGATACCGTTGCACGCCGAAAAGGACGGCGGTCCTTACTTTTCGTCCGCCATAGTAGTCGCCCAGGACCCCCAGTATGGCCGCAACCTGTCCTTCCACAGGATGATGGTGATAGGCAAGGACAAGGTCGTGGCGAGGATACTGCACAGGCACCTTGACGAGTACATAAAGAGGGCGGGCGGAGAGCTGGATGTCGCGATAATCGTGGGCGCGCCGATAAACGTGCTGCTTTCCGGGGCGATATCAACCGAATTGGGAAAGGACGAGCTCTGCTATGCGAATGCGATGGCACCCGTGAAGACAGTGAAGCTTTCCAACGGAATCGAAGTTCCTGCCGACTGCGAGTTCGCTTTCGAGGCAAGGATAACCAAGGAGCTGCATGACGAGGGGCCGTTCATAGACCTGACCGAGACCTATGACGTTGTCCGGAAACAGCAGGTAGTCAAGATAACAAAGATGTATCACAGGAACAATGCTATCTGGCATGTGCTGCTGCCCGGAGGGCTCGAGCACAAGGTGCTGATGGGCATGCCAAGGGAGCCGACCATATTCAACGAGGTGAACAAGGTCTGCGAATGCAAACGCGTGAACCTCACGCCGGGTGGATGCTCCTGGCTGCATGCTGTGGTGTCCATAAAGAAGAAGAGCGAGGATGACGGCAGGAAGGCCATCGATGCGGCTTTCTTGGGGCATAAATCGCTGAAGCATGTCGTGATAGTGGATGACGACATAGACGTTGACAATGCGATGGAAGTGGAATGGGCGATAGCGACGCGCGTGCAGGCGGACAAAAGAGTCGTGATAAAGACAAGCCAGAAGGGCTCTTCTTTGGACCCTAGCGCTGACCCGCACACGTACGATACTACCAAGATGGGCATAGACGCGACAAAACCGCTCAAGGCCCACGGCAAGAATTTCGAGAAGGCAGGATGGAAGAAGGTTGAACCGAAGGATTATCTCTAGGGTGTCTTGCTTGAAGCTCACAAAGGAAGAGCAGAAGATGTTCGACGGCGAACTCGGCGAGGCTGCGGCCCAGTCCATGGAAATCCTTGTGGCGCTCGGCAAGATATACGGCGCCGGGAAGATGATACCGATAACCAGCTCCCAGGTCTCAGGTGTCTCCTTTAAGACGATAGGCGAAGCAGGGCTGGAATATCTTGAGGACCTTGCCGCGAAAGGGGCGAAGGTGAAGGTGCCGACATTCCTCAATCCTGCAGGCATGGACCGCGAGCAATGGAAGGAGATGCGCATCCCTGAGGATTTCGCCAGGAAGCAGATAGCCGTGCTTGATGCCTATGCGAAGATGGGCATCATGAAGACATGCACCTGCGCGCCATACTTCATCGGCATAAGGCCGAAGAGAGGAGAGCATGTGGCCTGGGCTGAATCCAGCGCTGTCGCATTCGCCAATTCTGTGCTTGGTGCCCGGACCAATCGTGAGGGCGGGCCTTCTGCGCTTGCTGCCGCGATATGCGGCGTCACTCCGTATTACGGGCTGCATAAGGACGCTGAACGGGTAGCGAAGCTCGTTGTTGACGTTTCGGGTTGCGAATTGAGGGGCGTGGCTGATTTCGGGGCGCTCGGCTGGGCGGTCGGGAAGATGGCGAAAGACAAATATCCTGCTTTTATCGGGATAAAAAGCGCGAACGAACCACAACTGAAAGTGCTCGGGGCTTCGATGGCCGCTACCGGTTCTGTACCATTATTCTTCGTTGAGAAAATCACGCCCGAGTGGAACGTAGCTGACGGGGCGGAACGAGTCGTTTTTGGTAAGGATGACTTGAAGAAAGCTAGGAAGGAGATTGACAGCGGACAGAAACCGCAGCTGGTGACCATCGGGTGCCCGCATGCCTCCATAGGCGAGATAAAGCAGGTCGCTGAGATGGTCGCGAAAAGGAAGCCCACGTGCGAGTTCTGGGTGTGCACCGCCAGGAAAATAAAGGAGGAGGCGGACAAGCTCGGCTATGGCAGGGCGATAGAAAGCGCAGGCGGAAGGATTGTCGCTGACACCTGCATGGTGGTCTGCCCTCTGGAGAGGATGGGATATACGATAACAGGCACGGATTCGGGCAAGGCAGCGGTCTATCTGCCTAACCTCTGCAAGCAGATGGTGGCTTTCGGCGATTTGGAGGACATACTTTACAGGTAAGGAGGTGACGGTGAGCGCATGGAAATCAAAGCAAGAAGCATATCGAGGGGGACGGCGTCTGGCGAGGCGCTCATCAGCACCGCCCCGATAGGATTCCTTGGCGGCGTGGATCCGGCCACTGGCGAAGTGACAGAGAAAGGCCATCCGCTCCAGGGCAAGAACATCGCCGGCAAGGTGCTTATCTTCCCGCACGGGAAAGGCTCCACTGTCGGCTCCTATGTCATGCTCCAGCTGGCGAAGAACAACAAGGCGCCTGCTGCGATAATCAATGTCAGCGCAGAGCCGATAATAGTTGTTGGCGCGATAATCTCCAAGATACCCATGGTGGACAGACCGGAGAAAGACATTCCCAAGCTGGTGAAAGACGGGCAGACACTAGAGGTTGACGGGACGAAAGGCGCGATAATAATACGGTCATAGCAGTTCGGGTGTGAGCATCCATGCCACCCGCCATTTCTCCTCTTTGGCAAGGCATACCACGCCTGCCATCCTGAATGCGATTACATCCGCGTCCTCATCACCCGCGACAAGGAGCGATGCCAGCTTATTCAGATGGGGCAGATGACCGACCAGCATGATGTCTTTCGATTGCGACTGGACGAAATCGCAGGCTATCTTCGGGTCGTCGTTGGGTTTCAGGCCTTCCATCTGCACAGCACGGACATGGAAGTGCGAGGCGAAGATGTCTGCTGTCTGGATTGCCCTGAGTTTCGGGGAATGGAATATCTCGAACGGCTTGATACCGGCTCCGGTGAGCTGCAGGGCCACGTTGCCCGCTTCCTTCCGGCCTTTCGCGGTCAGGGGACGCTCGGGGTCCTCTTCCTCGGGTTTAGCCTCCCCGTGCTGGACAAGATAAAGGTTCATGAAAGGATTATTCAGACGGCTTTAAAATTCAGATTGGCTGTCGGGAAGATTAGCGGGTTTTTCTTGGTTCAGGAATCAGTTTTTCCTCGTCCTTCTGAACCTGTACATCCGTATTACGCTTCTTATGTCCCAGTCCGTCTTCAATATCCATCCGAACATATCTTGGTCACCTTTTTCCTATATTCTTATGCATTGGGGGTTATTGCAAACGGAAAAAGGATTTATAAAGATTTGTACCGCGCGCCTCAGGGCGCTTCGCCTTCCACGCAGCGGTGGCTATCAGTATTGCACATGTAGTCCGGCCCGCATTTCACGTCCGTGACGCGTATCTCATCGCCATAGCAGTAGTATTCCCGTATCTCATGGTCGTCCAGGCATTCGTCCATGAATTCCTCTTCGCCCGCCGTGGTGATGCCCTTCCTGTAGATGTTCAGGCCGCCATCGGTCTCGCTGCAGTCGCTCTCCACGCACTTGGCCTCCAGGCACTTGAAGCCGCTGCCGCAGTCTATCTCCTCGCTCACGGATGCATTGGCCTCGTCGCAGTAGTATTCGCGCGCGGTTATCTCGTCCACGCACTCGTCCCATTTGTCCGATAGGGTGTTGATGCCCTTCACAATCATCACGTGGCCGCGCTTGGAGGTATCATTGCCGCCGTCGCTGTCCGTGCACTGCAGCAACTGCTTCTCGCATCTCCCGAACAGGCAGCCATATCCCGGCGGGCACTCGTGGTTTATGGCCCCGGGCTTGTTGTCCTTGCAGAAATAGTCCTTGACCACGTCGAACTCCACGCAGTAGTCGGCCAGGAGGGTATTGTTGTATGACACGCTCTCGTTCACGTAGATGTCTATGTCGGCCTCGGCCAGCCCCACGCACTCCAGGACGGCAGGCTCCGGGGGCTTGTCCACGCACCTGTCGCGCTGGCATTCCTTCCCCTCGCCGCAGTTGATGGTGACCAGCTCCGGCTCGTTGTCCGTGCATACGTATTCAGCCAGCTGGTCCGCGTCTATGCAGTAGTCATAGAGGGATTCCTGGCCTTTTGTCACGCTGCCGGCAACGCCAGGTTCCGGCCCGCCATCGCTGTCCGAGCATTCCACAACGCATTCCCCTTCGTGGATTATGGATATGCCTCCAGTGGCGGCTATGCAGTCGGTCTCATAGGTGACGCCGTCAGAGCCGCAGACCGGGCCTGCGCATACGGGTTCTGGCGGCGTGATGTTGGTCTCGTTGGACTGGTTCGTGGCATTTGCCTGGTCCGTGGCGTTTGTCTGGTTCTGGGGCTGCTCAGGACCGAGGCAGCCGGCGATGACTGCGCCTAATAGAATCATCAATAGAAGGGCTCGCATGCACGGCTTCTTCAGCGGAATTATATAAAAGTTGCTGTTATACGAACACTTTGCGCCAACAACAACCATTTTAAACCTTTCTCACAAATATATACCATCAATGACTATTAATTGAGGTGGGAGATTGAAACCAGAAACAAAGAACGTTGCGCAGAATAAGAAGGATGAAACGAAGAAGGACGAGACCAAGAGCAACCCGTTCGCCAAGAAGCCGGTGCTGCTTGCTGCGGCAGTGGTCGCGACAGCCACGATGGCTGCATGCGTCCCAGACGTCAAGGTCAACAACATATTCTACGAGCCCGATGCGGCCACAGAGGTTGACACGGACTGCACAACCATCACGGAGTGCACCGAGACGACCGTGGACCTGCGGGTACCAGGCAACAGTGCAGGACCGAGCTCCAAAAAGGTCGGCGATGCGACAATCAGCCTTCTCGCGGTCGTGGACCAGGGCAGCACCAAGGCAGCCGAAATCGAGATGGATGGCTGCGAGCAGGTCGCAAGCGCCACCCTCGTGGCAGGCCAGACCAGCACCTTGGGCCTCGGCAACGACTCGTTCGAGGTCACCAACAGCGAGGTATCCTACGACGCTTCGGGCGTTCTCGTGAAGCTCACGGTGAAGCCGGTGTGCCCGCCTGTTGCGGATGCATCGGTTGATACAGACACTGATACTGGCACCGAGACGGACACCGGCACCGCAGGTTCTGACAGCGGCTCCTGATTCAGCTCTTTTTTATTTCGTTTATGTCGTCAAAACCAGTCCTTTTTCTCTTTTCGTCATAGGCCCAGCCCAGGAGCTTTTTCAGGTTGCTGATATCGGCCGCATTGTAGCGGACAAGCTTGTCCAGGGCGGATTTGTCGTTCCTTTTCTTGTATGCCTGCCATAGCAGGACAGCATCATAGCCCGTGAGGCCCTTGAGGTCGTCCTCCCTTTCCATGCCGAACTGCTGCTCTATCCTTTTCAGGCCGCCCCGGACATTGAGGGATGCGAGCAGGAAACGGAGGTCCACGTGCAGCTTCGGGATGCGCACGCCCTTTATGGCCTTTCTCAGGAACGGCAGGTCGAACAGGGAGCCGTTGAATGTGACGACCATATCGTAATCCCTGATGTCCCTGGCGAAATCCGCGAGATTATGGCCATGGACATAGCTATGGGTATTGTGGCCGTCGAAAACGCCTATCACGGTGACGTAGTCGGTATCCGGGGCGAGACCCGTGGTCTCTATGTCCAGATAGGCGACGCGCCTGAAATGCGGGAAGGAACGCCAGGTCTCGGATGACGGCAGTGCGCCGGAGAAGTATTCCGGATCGCCGAGTTTCAGGGCGTATTTGGAGCTCGCTATGGCCGAGCAGTATGAGCGGTGGAACTGCGAGGAGCCGAAGCGGTCCAGGAAGTCATCCCATGTACGCACGCCTATCTCCCAGAGCCTCCTTTCCCTCCTGGGGCCGAAATTTGGGAGATGGATGAACGTGTGCTCAAGCATGCACTGCTTTCCAGAACAAATATAATAAACCCGTGCCATATCCCTACCGTGACACATGACAGGGGCAAGATGAACAAGTGGACCGCGCTGAAGAACATGATACACGGCGCTGACGTCATAGTGGAGGTAGTGGACGCCAGGGACATCGCAGGCACACGGCTGCCAATCGCAGAGAAGTGGGCAGGGTCGAAAAGGCTGCTCCTGGCGGTGAACAAGACCGACCTGCTCTCCCAGGGAGCGGTGGTGCCCCAGCTCCAGAACAAGGGCATAGCCATCAGCGCCAAGGAAGGCGGCGAAGATGGAAGGAAGCTGCTGCTGAAGGCGATAACGGCCAGGACCAAGGCCAAGCCGCCTGTTAAGGCGATATTCATCGGCTACCCCAACGTGGGGAAAAGCTCGCTCATCAACCTGCTCGTAGGGAGGAAGGTGGCCAGGGTGTCGGCTGTCGCAGGGACCACCAAGAACATACAATGGATCCGCGTGAGCGGGGAGCTCATCGTCAGCGATTACCGCGGCATTTTCCCGGCCAAGGACAGTGAGGAAGCGCTCGTGAGGAAAGGCGCGATAAACGTGCAGGGCGATGAGGAACACCATGCCTACAGGTTCGCTGAGAGGGTTCTCGCCAACGATACGCTACGCAGGTGGGTGGAGAAGAAGTACGACGTGGAGCTGGCGGGTGCGGAGACATCAGAGGATGTGCTTGCAAGGATAGCGGAAAGACGCAAATGGTATATCAAAGGAGGCGAGCTCAACCTCGCCGAGGCAGCCAGGAGCCTTGTCAGGGCGATGAAGGAAGCGCCCGAGACATAGCAAACGTTCGGGAGTGGGACATTTATAAGTTTTATGGGACATATGAACTGATTATGGCACACCCATTCCAGATACGGGATTCGCATGATGGCAAAAACAAATCAGGCGCATCCGCACGTTTCCCTGCCACTAAGGAATCCGGGCAGGATAGAATTTCGCAAAAAGAGGACATGGCGAAAAGGCATCTGACAGTGCTGGCTGTGAACAACGAGGCCGCCTTGCTGAGCATGCTCGCAAGGGTAATCCTGAGGGCAGGCCACATGTGCATCACGGCCAGGAACGGGAATGACGCGCTTGTGAGGTACGGGACCAACAGGCCGGACGTAGTGGTGAGCGACTTCCGCATGCCGGACATGGACGCGCTCGAGCTCCTCGGGAAGCTGAAGAGGGCGGACCCCAGCGTGAAGGTCATAATCGTCAGCCCAAAAATCAAAGACAATGAATCCAGGGCATGCCTGGCAGAAGGGGCCAATGCGGTGCTTCCGGACAAGGCAAGCGCCGAAGAGCTGATTGCTGCGTTAGAACGCGTCTGATTCCAAACCTAGCGGCCATGGGCATTATCATGCCGCGGAATAAAGTGGGATATTTATAAATTATATGGAACATAAGGATAGTTATGACAACCTCACGCTTATTGATGCAGCATGAAGGAGTTAGCGGTTCAGGCGCACCGGCCCCTTTCCCTGCTCCGAAAACGTCCGGCCAGGATATGACGAAGGTCCAGAAAAGGCTGAGCATTCTGGTCGTTGATGACGAGCCCCTCGTCGCGAAGATGATGAAGAGAATCGCTACCAATGCCGGCCACAGCGCTGAACAGGCGATAGGCGGCAAGGAAGCGCTTGAGAAGTATGCCGCGATGAAACCGGATCTGGTGTTGAGCGATTATCACATGCCAGGCATGACCGGGCTTCAGCTGTTCAGGAAACTGAAGGAGACAGACGAACAGGTGAGGATGATAATACTCAGCGGCGCGATTAGCGAAAAGGAAAAAGAAGCATGCCTGGCTGAAGGGGTCAAGGAAGTGCTCCCCAAGCCAGTTGACGTACCCACGCTGCTCGCAGCCATAAACCGCTTCGGATTTTAAACCACGCACGCGTATAATGCATCATGATCCTCTCATACCGCAAAGGCTCGCGCGCTGAACGCGAGCTGATAGACTATTTCTCCACGAGGGGATTCTGCGTCATCAGGGCCGCAGGCAGCGGAGTGAACTCGCTGAGCCCGGATATACTTGTCTTCAAAAGAGGGATGCAGCTCGGCATAGAGGCCAAGGCCATAGAGAAGGAGAACCTGAGCATAGACCGGGAGCAGTTCGTCAACCTGAAACGCTGGGAGGATATCAGCGGGATAAACTGCTTCATCGGCTGGAGACGGAACCGGGAGCCGTGGGTGTTCGTGCCCCTGGCTGTTTTCAAGGAGAATGAGAAGACGTTCGGGATAAACTGGAAGAACGCCAGCGGGCTTGGAAAGAAGCTTGAGGAGTTCTCATAACAGCTAAAATACTTCTCCCTGTAGTCAAAGCATGACCGGCTTCGGTAGATATCTTGTTTTCGGAGCAATCATCACCATCATCATGCTAGTCCCGCTCTCTTTCGCTGAGACCACCTGCACAAAAAACGGCTGCGACATCACGATAACCTTGAACATGGCGTTCGCAGGCGCTGACAATGCTTACATCAACAGGTCCACCAACGAAATAGAAAGCTTCTGGAACGGACCTAACGGATTCAGGCCGGTAGGCGACTGCAAATGCAAGCTGACCGTGAAGGTGAATGCCATCACGGCCGTGGACTGTAAGAACAACACTCCGGCAGGATACCACTGCATAGACGTCACGAAATTCTTCACGCCGAACGGCGCGGCATACGACAACCCGCCAAGGAACCAGACCAACATCACCGGCGCAGCCATCTATGTCGGCTATATGGATAACATAACCCAGGGCAACGGCGGGAACAGCGGCCATGGCTGGTGGTCTGACCAGATGAGCAGGCCTGTGAATCCTGCCAATCCAGGGGGCCAGCACTACAACGATTTCGCCCATGAGGCGGGCCATATGATGGGCCTCGGCCACAACAATGACAGCACGAGCATAATGAACAACACGCTGGCCAACCAGCCGAACCAGGCGGACCTGGACGGCGCTGCAAAGGCGATATGCGGGGACAATTACTGCCCTGACAGCTGCTGCTGCGGCAATGGTGTCGTGGACAAAAACAAGGGCGAGAACTGCGATCCGAAGGCCACCCCCAACGGCTGCGGTCCCGGCGCCTCATGCTGCCCGGTGTGCTGCAACTGCTACTCGCCCATGTGCATAGCCGCCAACGGCGAATATCTGAGCCTGGGATCATGCCAGGCATCGTGCGGGCCGGACTCTTCCTGCTACAAGAACTACAAGACGGGATGCTGGGACTGCCTGAAGCAGACGGTCGTAGTGACAGGGACGTGCAGGGATTCTGCCTTCATCCGCGGCAACGAGCTATGCGACCATATCGTCCGTTCCATAATGGACGAGGCAGTCAGGTTCTACAGCCAGGGAGTTATGATGATGCCGGTCATAGGCGGCGCTTTCTCGGACGAGAGGGTGAATATCGTGCTCGCTGAGGGGAACCAGAGCCATGTGGTGACTGCGGGCGGGGTGGTAACGGATTACGGGGATGGGTTGCTTGAGGAGCCCACGATGACCGTGAAGACAGACCGCGAGACCATAAGGCTGGTGGCAGGCGCTGAGATGACGCCAAGGCAGGCACTGGGCAGCGGCAGACTGATTATTGAGGGCAATAACATCGGCAGCTCGTTGAAGCTCGGCGCATATATGGCAGCGCTGTGGGTGTATGGCATCATCGACCCGCCCGGAGAGTTCGTGGAACCCGCAGGGGACCAGGATTTGCCGGCTGAATACTATGAGGAGATGGGTGGATTGAATGGGGGGCAGCCTCCGGCGCCGCCACCCACCGATGTCGGCGTGCCTGACGTGTACATGCCGGAATGAATCAGCCGGAATAAGCCAAAATTGTCACAGAGAACCTTTTTTCAATACTGGAAGTATAGTTAGGTGGGAAAAGCACATATTACACTATTTTATAACCTTTTCCAACCTTATATATGTCGGTATTTATGGAGAATGGCGTTGACCCTAGGACTGCCCGTCAGGTGCATAAGCTCATGATGGATTACTCATTGCCGGAGGGGCAGCTGAAGCAAAGATTGCTAAGGATGTCCAAGACCAGCCGCGCCAGTTTTGCCGCAGTCACCAAGGGGGTCATCCACTGGGAGTTCCTCGGGGATTGGAAAAAGGCCGACCTTATCAGTGAAGTCATTGTCGGGCTTGCGGGTATGGAGATATCGACGCCGCAGTTAAGATGGGAGCAGACAGTGGGCTCGACATTGTCCGCGGCATTGCACGCCAATTATTCGATTTCGACGGATGCTCCTTATGCGATTTCGACAAATAAACCAAATGAGGGGGAGATGAGGCAGAGCCGCGCAGAGATTGCCCAATTGATTTTCCATAAGTTAATCGATGAGATGTACGCGCCCATCTATCTTGTCGTGCCTTTGCTGGCAGCTACGCAATCGCCCGAATGCGAAGACGTGGCAAAAGAGCTTCTTGACCGGATGGACCAGAGGAAGCTCGGCATGGCGGACAGGGATACCATGAAGAAAATCGCCTGTGTCGCGATGGCTTCCATCGCGGATGGCAAAAACAAAGACTATGCGAAAAGACTGCTTGTGAAGATAATCGACGAGGAGCGGGGCAACCTGATACAGCTTGTCGGGCCGCTGCTGGCAGCCACGGACTCGCCAAAATACGGGGACATCGCAAGGGAGCTTCTTGACAGGATGGGGGGGAAGAGGCTGGGCGTGGCAGAAGGGGATACCATGAAGAAGATAGCTTCTGCCGGAACCGCTGCCATGGCAGACGCCACATGCAGGGATTGCGCGAAAAGGATTCTTGGAACGGTAATCGCGGATGGGCAGTCCAATCTGATTTACCTTGCCGGGCCTTTGCTGGCCGCTACGCGGAATCCCGAGCAGGGCCAGATTGCGATGGAGCTCCTTGATGCGATGGACGGGAAGAGGCTCGGCGCTGCAGATGCGGAAACCATGAAGAAAATCGCGTCCATAGGGACTGCTTCCATAGCACGTGATAAACAGAAGGATTATGCGAAACGGGTTCTTGGAAGGATAATTGATGAGGCACCGTGCAACCTGATTTACCTTGCCGGGCCTTTGCTGGCTGCTACGCGGAATCCCGAGCAGGGCCAGATTGCAATGGAGCTCCTTGATGCGATGGACGGGAAGAGGCTCGGCTCTGCAGATGCGGAAACCATGAAGAAAATCGCGTCCATAGGGAGCGCTGCCATGGCGGATAGCAGAAACAGGGAATATGCGGGAAAACTGCTTTGGAAGATAATCTGCGAGGGCAAGTGTGACCTGATTTATTTCGTCGGGCCCCTGGTGGCCGCTACGCAGGACCCGGAGCAGAGTCAGATTGCAAGAGGGCTCCTTGATGCGATGACAGGGAAGAAGCTCGGGAAAGGCGATGAGAGCACAATAGAGTGCATAACGAGGGTATTCAGGGCAGCAAGATACAGCATAATACAATCCCAATACGTGGAAGAGTTCACTGCGAAGCTGAAGAAAGAGGAAGGGATATCATTGAAATTGAATACTGCATACCAGGCGCCGCAATGGAGGCCAGGGAACGGGCATACCAACGGCCATGCGAACGGTAATGGGCATTCGAATGGCCATGGACAGGCAAATAACGGCAATGGGCATGCGAATAACGGGCAGGGACACCCAAGTACCAAAAGAAGGTTCTAGCCAAGGACTTCCTTCATCCGGTCTATCCTGTAATTAGTTATCGGCACGCATTTCTCCACGGGCATCGCCCCGTACTTCTTATACAATAAAGAGCCGGCGTACGCTATCATCGCGCCATTGTCCCTGTTGAACTCGTCAGGCGCGACACCGAACGAGGCGCCGGCTTCATCACACATCGATTTCAGCATCTGCTGGAGGCGGCGGTTCTGGGCCACCCCACCACAAACGACAAGGCCCCGCTTCCGCGTCAGGAAAAGCGCTCTTTCAGTCACCTCGCAGGTCATTGCGAACGACGTCTCCATCAATGAGTATGCTACGTCCCGGTGCGGATGGGTCTTGGCTGCCTTTTCCGCTGCGGTCTGGAGGCCCGAGAATACAAGGTTCATGCCCTTCACTGAATACGGCAATGGGATATACTTTCCGCCTTCCGCGAGCTTTGCCAATGCGCCCCCATGCGCCTCCTTCATTCCGATTGCACGCGCAAAAGAGTCGAAGAGATTTCCGATGCCGACATCAAGCGTCTCTCCGAGGATATGGTAATAGCCATCCTTATCTTCAGCAAGTATCTGGCTGTTGCCCCCCGAAAGATAGAGGATGAGCGGCTTTTCCATTTTGCACATGTGCTCGCTTATCTTGACATGGGCATAGCAGTGGTTCACCCCTATCAACGGCTTATCATGCTTCAGGGCGAGATACTTCGCAGCGGCTATGCCCACTGAAAGCGGGGAGCCGATGCCCGGACCCTGCGAAAATGCGATAAGATCGATATCCTCAAGAGCGTCCGAAAGATTGAGTTTCGCGCTTGTTTTCGAGTCGGGTTTTGTGTTTGGTTTCGCGCTGGTTTTTGTGTTTTGTTTTTTTTCGGGTTTCGCGCTTGTTTTTTTGTTTGCCCTAGCTGATGCGAGGCTTTTGGCGAGGACGGATGCGAAGACATTGGCATGGTGGTCCGCCATCTTCCTTGGTATCAGCCCTTCTGCGCCACCTGAATAGGTGTCTATGACATTGGAGAGCACCCTGCCGCCATCGCTTATGCCTATGGAAAGCGTATGCGCGGTGCATTCTATGCCAAGGACCTTCATGTCATCAGCTTCATCGCGGCTATCGACAGGAAATTATAGATGAGATGTATCGCTATGCAGGGCGCGACGCTGCGCGATATCCTGTATATGGCCGCCAGCAGCATGCCTATCACGAACACGCCCACTATCTCCACCACCGAGCCGTATGAGAAATGCAGGAGGCCGAAGACAAGGGACGAGAGCAGGATGCCGATGCGGGGCGTGAGCATGGCCCTGAAGAACAGCTCCTCTGTGAAAGGCGCCACAACCACCGCGAGCGCCAGGACCAGCAGCGGAAGGTCGCTGACCTTGTCCACCACCTTCTGCTGGTCGTTGAACCCCACCGCGAGGGAAACGAGCTGGAGCCAGAACATGATTGTGAAGAGCGCTGTCAGCCCGATGGCCGTGAACAGGATATGGCTCCGGATGTCAGCATTGATGCCGATGCCCTTCAGCGTGGTGCCCAGGTCTTTGTTCCACAGGAACAGCATGGCCGCTGACAACAGGAGGAGGTGTATCGAGCCGGAGCCGAGGTAGATGTAAAGCTCCAGGATTGGCGCGCATGCCGGCAGCTGGAGAAACGAGCATCCCGCTGTCAGCAGGAATAGTATGGCGGCTATGACGGCCAGGAGAAGGAACAGTATGGCTGGGAACCTTGAGAGGCTCATTTCTTCTCGAAGTATCCGCACTTGCCGCAGGAGCGCCGGTCCTTGTGCTCGGCCAGCCTGACCCCGGCACCGCATTTCGGACAGGATTTGCCGGGCTTGTAAGGCCCCTTCTTCTTGGCTTCCTTCTTCTTGGGGGCCGGAGCCGCCTTCTTTTTTTCCTCAGCCATAATCATCACACTTTCCTCTTACGCACCGGAGCGACCTTTTTCTTTTTCTCCGGCTTCGGCATCAGCGCCTCGCGGACCTTTATGTATATCGGCTCGGTAACCATGAGGATTTCCTTGCTGGGGTAGGTGTGGACAGTCACCGTGACCTTGTGGCTGCCGAACGAGCTTACCACCTTGCGCAGGACCATGAGGTCGGGATTGGCTCCGATCTTGTGGCCCACCGCCTCCTTGAGCTGGGTCCTCTTCGGCGTGGCTGCATCGAAGCTTACCTCAGCCACGACCTCCTTGCGGTCGAGCAGCTTGTTATCGGTTGTAGATATGACGTTGACGTTCATTTTATCCTCTCCATCTTCTTCCTGCCCATGGCTTCCAGCACCTCGGCCTCCTTTCCGGCCGCGGCCTGGCTCTGGAGCTCGGCGGGTATCTCCAGGTCGTAAACCTCGTACGTCTGCTGGTCCATGACCTGGGCGTTGCTGCCCGACACGGACATTATCTGGACGTTCCTGCGCTCTATGATGGGGACATCCACATCGGCATCACCGGGGGTGAGCAGCGTCTTCTTCTGCCCCTCGAACACGCCTATGGCGGTCACCCTCATCTTGGCAGACCCGTGCTTTCCGGGCTTGGAGCTTTCTATCTCCACTACCTTGCACGGGATGTCCTCTATGAGCACATACTTCCCTATCTTGAGTTCCTTTGCTACAGCAAATACTTTCTCGACCATTTTTACACCTGACAATTCGAGCACAAACTTTGCAAAATTTTGTGCGTCATGGTAAATTAGACTACCATGCGAGAGCTATTAGTTATAAAACACTAGGGTTTTTAAATGTCTTTTATGGTCCTCGTGGATTCTCACGCCCATGTATACGACCTGGGCAAGGGGTACGCACTGCCGGCGGACATCCTGCCGGTGGTGGCCGGCTATTCGCATTCGTCCAACCTCAAGGCCGTGGAGCTCAGGAAGCAGAAGGGGTACCCGATAATCCTCGGCATCGCGCCTCAGACAGCCATAAAGAAAGGCATTGAAAAGCTGGACGAATGGGTGGAGTTCATAAGACAGAACCGGCCGAACGGGATAGGCGAGGTCGGGCTGGACTACAAATGGGCCCAGACCAAAGAGGACCTGGAGAAGGAGCGGAGCGTGTTTGGGAGGATGATTTCGCTGGCCAGGGAGATGAATCTCCCAATCGTCATACATTCGCGCAACAACCCCAACGAGAATGATTTGCCGAAAGATGCAGTGGACGACATCTTGCCGCTGGTGAAAGGGTTGAAGGTGCTCATGCACTTCTACAGCGGGACAGCCGAGCAGGCCGAGAGGATAGTGGCGGATGGAGGATATATCTCCATGACGCACATGCGCTCCAAGGAGAGGAGGAAGGTTATAAATATCGTGCCGCTGGATAGACTCCTCGTGGAAAGCGACTGCCCTTATGTGGGCAGGACTCCGGAAAGCATAAGAGAAGCCGTGGCGTACATGGCAGAGGTGAAGGGCCTGGATGCCGGTGAAGTCGGCAAGGCGACAGCTGCGAACGCCGCGGGGTTCTTCAATTTCAGGTTATAGACATGTTCGACCTTGGAAGGATGTTCGGGAAGAAGGCGAAGCCGGACATAGCGCTATTGGTGGACGGCCCTAACGTCCTGCGTAAGCAGTTCAACGTTGACCTCATGGCCGTGAAGAAGGAGCTTAACAAATACGGGAACATCAGGGTGGCGAAGATATATCTTGACCAGTACGCCTCTGACAAATTGATAGAGGCCATGGTGAACCAGGGATTCCAGACCGAGATAACAACAGGCGACGTGGACGTGACCATGGCCATAGAGGCCATGGAATTCGTGGTGGACCCCAACATAGATATAATAGCGCTGATGACCCGGGATACGGATTACCGGCCCATACTTGTGAAGGCGAAGGCAAGGGGCAAGAAGAGCATAATAATAGCCACTGACTTCGGTTTCAGCGCCGCATTGAGGAACACGGCCGACAGGGTGCTCATATTCAAGGGCGACGGAAAAATCGAGACGCTCGAGAACAGCGAGTGAAGGGCGCGATTTTATAAAACCTACCCCCATAGGAATAGAAAGATTTATTTTTTGAGGTGAAACCATATGCCAGAGAGGAGACCATTCGACGTTTTGAACAGCTCGTTGAACAACACCGTCATCATCGGTATGAAGGGCGGATCCGAGTTCCGCGGTGTGATGGTGGCGTACGATGTCCACATGAACATCGTGCTTGAGAAGGCCGAGCAGCTCATGAACGGCGAGGTCAAGAGAGGCGTGGGCACCGTGCTTCTGCGCGGCGACTCTGTCACGTTCATATCGCCATCATAGATTTTTTCTTTTCTACTTCGGGCTCGTAGCTCAGTTGCGTCTTTTTGATAAAAGGCGCAGAGAAACAGCAGAGCGCTCCCTTGGCATGGGAGAGGCCGGGGGTGCGAGTCCCCCCGAGTCCATAATTCATATGTCTAGTCGTTACTCTGTAGTTTGCCTCAGGAATTATGGACTGTTTTGACCGAGCAGCGCGAGGTCAAAGACAAGTCCATTTCTCATTTGCCCAGCCTCAGGCATCCTAATTTTTCCTCAGGAGAAATGGACCGACTTGGCCCGCAGGCCAAGAAGAAGTTCAATTTCCTGTTATCCCAACAAAAAGCCCCGGGACCCAGGTTCCATGATGGCAATCACAGGACTTTCGGCTATGATGCCAAGTCCGTTTGACATGGTGAGGTCGATGGCCAAACCACGCCGCCTGGAATTGCCGTTCAGGTCAAGAAGAAAGACCAGGCTCACCGGCCCCACAAAAGAATCTGTCCTGCCCAGGTATACGGAATCCGGATCTTCCATGGGTATTGCCTTGCCTGAAGGGATGCCGTGCACCGGCTCCAGCTTATAATAGGCCAGACTGAACTTGGACGGGAAACCTGTGACGATATCCACCTTTGCGGCATGCACGATGACGGTTTCTCCGTCGATTTCCAGCGCATAGTCCGGATGTTCAGCGACAAGAACCGCATCCTTTTCCTTCCGGTATGCTTCTGGGACCCGGAACAGATACCTATAACCGGTCTCAGGATCGGCATATTCGATGCTTCGGCCCAGCTTCTGCCCGGGACTTGCGTATGCCGCCAAAGTCCCGGTGTGGCAAGGGACCCCATGCGCGACCGTTCTGCAGGAGTCTCCGAAAAACGCCTCAATCAACCGCTTATTCGAAGCGATTACCCGGCGCATTTCATCAGCCTTGAGGAACCGTTCGTGGAAGGGGGTTCTGTCAGGTTTGACTACGGATTCGAGAAGGGTAGGCCCGCGCACGAGCACCTCCAGATGAGGCCCTCTGATGCGCGATTTCTGGATTTCCATGGGTTCACTAAGGCATATTTGGCAAAGTGGTGTTTAAAAATGAGAATATGGGGGTTAAAAATGTGGCAACCAGAAACCCTTTTTAATCTGTCTTGATAATGTACTCCGATAGTAATGGTCTTTATCTCCCGCCTCAAATTGAGGAATTTCAAATCCTTCAAGGCAGCCGACATAACCCTGCCGAAGACCTTCATCTGCTTCGCCGGCCCCAACGGCAGCGGCAAGTCCAATCTTTGCGACGCCATCCGCTTCGTCATGGGCGAGACCAGCCTGAAGTCCCTCCGCGCCAAGAAGGTCACGGACCTCATCCACACCGGCTCCAGGACCGCCGAGGTCACCATGATAATGGAGGACGGCAACGACGGCCATGGCCACCGCTACGAGATAAAGCGCGCCATCCGCGAGGACGGCAAGATAAGATACCGCTTCAACGAGAAACGGACCACCAGGACCACCATCCTTGAGGCCCTGAAGAAGCACAACCTTGACGACAGCGGCCGGAACACCATAGCCCAGGGCGAGGTGCAGCGGGTCATCAGCATGAACGGCAGGGAGAGGCGCGCCATCATAGACAGCGTGGCAGGCATAGCCGACTTCGAGGAGAAGAAGAAGGAGGCGATCCATGAGCTGGACATCGTGGACACGAGGATAAAGGATGCCAGGCTGGTGGTGGGAGAGAGGAAGACCTTCCTTGAGGAGCTTGGCAGGGAGAGGGAGGTCGCGCTGAGGTACATAGATGCCAAGAAGATGCTCACCAACGCCAAGGGCACCCTGCTCAGGAACGAGATGGACAAGCTCGACAAGGAGCTGCGCGATTCCTCCAGCCACGAGGAGAAGCTGCTGAACCTCCAGAAGGCCAAGGAGGCCGAGATGGCCGAGGTGGAGAAGGCGATAACCGACGTGGACGCCAAGCGGGCCGCCGTCAGCCAGGAGATACAGGCCAAGCAGAAGACCAACGCGCTCATAAGGAAGCTGGAGGAGCTGAAGGCGTCCTGCGGCTCCAAGAGGCAGCTCATAGAGGACAAAGAGGGCGCCATCAAGACGCTGAAGTCCGAGGCCGAGGCGCTCTCGAAGGAGATAGAGAAGGAGAAGCACGCCATGGGAAAGCTGGGCGAGGGGCTCGTGGAGCTCGATGCCCACCTCAAGGAGGCAGAGGAGAGGCTGGCTGCCGAAGGCGGGATGGCAGAGGACGTCAGGGTGACCGGGCTCAGGAAGTCCGTGGAGGCCCATGAGAAGGAGCTGTCGGCGCTCAGGGAGAAGCTGGCGGTCCTGGAATCCGAGGCCAACGCCGCGAGACAGCTCATGCACGCCAAAAGCGAGGAAGAGAGGAGCATAAGCCCGAAGGAAAGCGGAAGCGCCGAGGCTGCTGACGATCCGGATGCCCTCAGAAGGCAGGCCGACAGGATAGCGAAGGACCTGGACAAATCGTTCTCACGCATGAAGGAGATAAACGCCAAGATGGCAGAGCTGGACAAGGATATGCTCACCCTCAAGGAGAAGGCGGCCATATTCAGGGTCAGGGCATCGCCCCAGATGGCGAATCCCGCGCTCGGCTTCATAAGCGACCTTGCGAAAGACAGGAAGACCGGCATCTACGGCACTGTCGCAGACCTGATAAGCTTCGACAACAAGCATGCCAACGCGGTGGAGGCGGCCGGAGGCGCGAGGCTGCTTTACGTGGTGGTGGACAGCGTGGACACGGCCACAGCGACCATAGAGAAGCTGAAGGCCGCGAAGGCAGGACGGGCAACGTTCATACCGCTGGACACCGTGCGCACGAACCAGCCTGCCAAGAGCGGCGGGTTCTCATCGGTCATGGAAGTGATAGAGTTCAAGAACGAGGTGAGGCGAGCGGTGGAATACGTGTTCGCGGACACCCTGCTCGTGGATTCGGTCCCTGACGCCAAGAAGCTCGGCATAGGCACAGGGAGGATGGTCACGCTGGATGGCGAGATATTCGAACGCTCGGGCATAGTGAGCGGGGGCCGGACCCAGGGCGGCATGCTCGGGGCCAACCAGCTCAGGAAGATAGAGAACGAAGTGGAGGGGGTCAAGTCCACGAAAGACGCCTTCCTCCAGGAATTATATTCCATACGCGAAGGCGAATCAACGATGAGGGCCGAGAAATCCCAGGTGGAGATAAGGATAAAGACCATCGAGATGGCCCGGAAGATGGAGGAAGACAAGCGGAAGGAGAGCGAGGCTCTGGTGAAACGGAAGGAGCAGCTGGCAGGCGAGATAGCCGGGCTGGAGAAGGACATCGAGGCCAAGCACGCCCAGAGGGAGAAGCTGAAGGAATCCCTGGGCGGGATGGATAAGAGAGTATCCGGCCTGAAGGCCGAGCTGCATGCTGCAGAAGAGGAATTCAGGAAGCACACCGAGGCCACGAGCAAGAAGAGGGCCGAGATGAGCGCCAGGGTATCCGCCCTCAAGGAGAAGATGGAGGGCAAGAGGAACGAGTCCGGGCTGCGCCTCAAGGAGCTCACCTCCAAGGAGGAGAGGCTGGGCAGGATGGGCAAGGACGAGAAGGACGCCCACAGCAGGATAGGCGAGGTCAGGAAGCAGATAAAGGACGAAGAGGCCGAGTTAAAGGCCGTCGAGGGGAGGATAAGCGCCGTATCCAAGGACATAGAGGGGCTCTTCGAGCAGACCAAGGCCTACGAAGCCGAGGTCGAGGCGCTCGGCGGCAGGCGCGGGAAGATAAGGGCAGACCTGGACAAGGCCGCCAGGGACGTGGGCCAGTTCACGGTGAAGAAGGCGACTGCGGCCACCAGGATCGAGGATATCAGGGCCGAATTCGAGGCATACTCATCAGCGGAATCCATCAAGGCGAACAGGGAGGAGCTCAGCAGGATGATAACGGAAGCCGAGACCACGCTCGCGGCGCTGGGCAACGTCAACATGGCCGCCATAGACATGTACGGCAAGAAGAAGCATGAGATAGACGAGGCAGAGGGCAGGATAGCCAAGCTCGGGGAGGAGCGCGAGGCCATCCTGGCCATGATAAGCGAGATAGACGAGCACAAGAAGGACGCCTTCTTCGAGACGTTCAACTCGGTGAGCAAGAACTTCAGCGACATGTTCCGGCACATCAGCGTGGGCCAGGGGCACCTCTACCTGAGCGACCCGGCCAATCCCTTCGACAGCGGCCTGTTCATAAAGCTGCGGAGGGGCAATCAGGAGCACGCGCTGGACGCGCTTTCGGGCGGCGAGAAGACGCTGGTGGCGCTCATGTTCATATTCGCGCTGCAGCTGTTCAAACCGGCGCCGTTCTACATCCTTGACGAGGTGGACGCGGCCCTTGACAAGCCCAACAGCAAGAACCTGGCCGACCTTGTGATGAAGATGAGCAGGGACAGCCAGTTCATATTGGTTACCCACAACGATACGGTGATGTCGAACGCCGAATCGGTCATTGGGGTCACGAAGGCCGATACCGGCTCCAAGCTGGTCGGCATAAAACTCAAGCAGGTGGTGACACAGACATGAAACGAGCGCTTTTCGTAGGAAGGTTCCAGCCGTTCCATCACGGCCATCAGTATGCCATAAAGAAGCTGCTGAAGAAGTATACCGAGGTCGTGGTGGTCATAGGCAGCTCAGGCGATGCCTTCACGCTGGAGAATCCCTTCACGTGCGGTGAGAGGATAGAGATGCTGCGGGCGTGCTTCAGCAAGAGCGAGCTCGCCAGGCTGGTCGTGGTGCCTGTGCCCGACGTCAACGACAACAGGATATGGGTGGACCACGTGTTCATGCACATCCCGCCCATCGATGAGGTCTATTCCAACAACCAGCTGGTGAAGATGCTCTTCTCCAAGCACGGCATACTGGTCAAGACAGTGGAATTCTATGACCGCGGCCCTAAGGAGGGCTCCACCATCAGGCGCCTCATGGCAGACGGCAAGAAGGAATGGACCGCCCATGTGCCCAAGAAGGCCGTGGATTACCTGGAGACGATAGAGGCGGACCAGAGGATAAAGAAGCTGGTCAGGATGGGAGCGAGACACTCCTGACGGATACGACCTTGTTGCCTATCACGACCGCGGTCACGTTCATCGACAGGTTGCCGCCCACAGCATACTCCTTGCCGCTCTCCAGCACGAACGGCGTGGTTCCGAAATCGTAGCCGGTCTGGGAGCCTGAGATATCGAGCGTGTAGCTGTAGCTGATGCTCGCGTTGAACGGCAGGTCAGGGGTCTGGTTGGCGCTGAGCACCAGCCGGCTGGCCGGCAGCTCGTACTGCACATCCGCGAAGTTCGCTGCCACCTCGCTCGTGTTGGTGAAGGACGGCAGTACCTGGGCGCTGGAGACGTCTATGTAGGTGACATATTGGAACTGCTTCTTGGCCATCACCTGCGTCATGGTGAGCGGCGTGGTGAATATGATGGAATCCAGGCGCCTGTAATCGACGGTGCCGTACTGGGAGATGTTGCCGAGGGAGTCCCTGCTCTCCCATGGTATGGAGTATGCGTATATCGTGCTGTCCAGGCTGGCCACGCTGGCCCCCATAGGGATGGTGACCTCCTCGCTCATAATCTGCGCCGAACGGTAGTCTATGAGCGTGCCTTCGTTCACTATGGCTATCAGTTGGACTGTCACCGCACTGTCCGCATCAAGCAGCGGCTCGGTCACGACCCGGATGACCCCGTAGGCCGGCGTGGCATTGATATCGCCGGTCGCGGTCTCCACCTTTATGTCCTCGGTCACAGCTATGTTGGCTATGGACACCGAGCTGACATTCATGGTCCTGAGGAAAGCGGCCAGCGGATAGACATCATCCCTGGTCTCGGTCTCCACAACGATGCCTGAAGGATCGGATTTCACGTTCTTCACGCCTTCCTTGAGCCTGAGCGCGTCCACCACCGCCTGGCTGGTGTTCGCGGGTATCACGAGCAGCGGGTCATAGGTGCGGATGGTGCCGTTGAAGACTGCCATGCCGGTCACGTTCCTGCTGGTCGAGGGGGCTGGCGTGAAAAGGTTCTGGTAACCGCCGCCGAAGAAGAACAGCTCGGTTATGAAGCCGGCGACCACCAGCAATGCCAGTATCTTTATCATGTCGCTCTTTTCCATGTGGACTACCCGCACTTGAAACAGATGAGGAAGGTAATGAGAAGATTAAACTTAAAAATGGGAGCGCGGCTCAGATGCCCTTCATGGCCTTGTCCAATATGGCCATGGGGTCCATCCCCTCCGCGGTCTGCCTGTACAGCTTGAGCCGGTCATGATTGAGCGTGCCGGCATGGCCTATGGCGTCCATGAGGCCGTCTTTCGTTAGCGAATCCTTGTCCAGCATGATGCCGACGCCCTGCCGCTCCAGCATGAGCGCATTGTTGCAGCGCTCGGAATAGCTCTTGTCCACGATGCATATCACCGGCTTGCCGTATGAGAGCGCCTCCATGATTGTGGTGTGGCCGCCGTGGCATATCACGACTTCCGCGTCCTCATAGCATGCCCTCATGTCGGCCCTGCTCCCGTACGCCGCCGTGTCGCCCAGCCAGGGCCGGAGCGCCTTCTCCAGGCCGCCTGAGACCAGGAACCTCTTGCCGTGCCTCACCTGCTTTTTCCTCTCCACCAGCGGGCCAGCGAAGACGAGCGGCAGCGAGCTGTCCAGATTGAGCGCGCTCACCGTCAGAGGTGGCGGGAAGTCAGGCACGATTATGGGGCGGGCCGAGATCATGAGCCGCTCCATCAGGGAGCCGGCCACCTGCCTCTCCAGCTTCCCATGGACGCCTATCCATGCCGAGGTGTCGTTGGTTATATAGAGCGCCTTCTTGCGGACCAGGCCCGCGATTGCCAGGCCGAGCGGCGAGCCGTCCACTATGGCCAGGTCGACCTTCCTGAAATCGGCCCGTATCCTGGCGAGACTCGTAGGCTTGAGGAACCTGAGCAGGTCCCTGATGCCCGTGACCACCTGGACCTTCTCCTTCGCGGTCTTTATCACATAGGGGGTCGGGACCTCTATGAAGTCCATGCCGTTCAGCGTGCAGAACTCGGCTCCCTTGCCGAAGGTCATGATGGGGAACCCGAAATGCCTGGAGATCAGGCTGTCCCTTGCGGCATGGCCGTAGCCGTTGCCTTCCGAGAATATGAGCGCTTTCATCCTATCATCTTGGGCGTCATTTCCTTGCGAAAAACGAGTACCCGAGCATCTTGTATGCGAGCTTGGCTGCGAAGAACTCCGACTGCACCGTGCCGGGTATCGGCATCAGCTCCACCACATCGAAGCCGACTATGCGCTTCTTGCCGGCTACTGCCTTGAGCAGCTTCAGCGCCTGGGCCCACTTGAGGCCGCCGGGCTCCGGCGTGCCTACACCGGGGCATTCGGAGGGGTCGAAGCCGTCCAGGTCTATGGTGACATAGACGTCGTCGGTGAGCTGGGAGATTATCTTCTTCTCGTCGAATTCCTGGCCCCAGTAGACATACTGCTCCAGGCCCGCCCTCAGGACATGGTCCTCCTCCTCGCGGCTCACGCTCCTTATGCCGACCTGGCATGCCTTGTCCACATCCTCGCGTATCCTGCGCATGGCGCAGGCATGATTGAATTTCGTGCCTTCGTATTCGTCCCGCAGGTCCAGGTGGGCGTCCAGCTGCAGGACCGAAAGCTTCCTGACCTTCTTGGCGAGCGCGGCCACCACGCCGACGCTGATGGAATGCTCGCCGCCGAACGTCACAGGGAATTTCTCCTGCTCCAGGATGTCCTCGGTCATCTCCTTCACGCGCTTGACTGTCCCTTCCGCAGAGCCCATGTCAGGCTCCATCTCCGGCAGGGTGTGCAGGCCGAGCGTCTCTGCCGCTTCCACGCCAAGCTCGCGGTCATAGAACTCCACCTGGCGGCTGGCCGTGATTATGGCATGCGGAGCATACCTGGTCCCGGCCATGAAAGACGTCGTGCTGTCATAGGGGACCTGCATCACGACGACCTTGCTGTCAGCCAGCGGCATCTGATATCCCATGAAAGCGTATGGTGCCCGTAGATGTGTGAATGCCATGACATCAACCTTATTCTATCAGCTTTTTTAGCCTATCCAAGGATTGCCTCGGGCTCTCTATCGTGTTGAGCAGATAGACCGGGGCCCCCGAGAAGAGCTGCGAGAAGAACGCCTTCCGCTTCGCGAGCTTCGCCTTGGTGCGCATAAGCTGGTGCGGATTGCAGAAATCGTTCTTCACCATGAAATCGAGCGCCTGCTTCGGTGTGAGGCGCTTGAGCGGCGGGAGTTTCCTGTCGCGGGTGAGAAGGACGACGAGCGACAGCGATGATTCCGCGCGTATGCGGTCCGGACCCAGGAGCCTGCGGACATCCACGATGGAGCGCTCCTCTGCATCCTTGCGTATCCCTTTCAGCTTAGTCCTATACTCGGGCCAGTCCGCGCCAAGGTTCCCGCGTATGTATGAGTTCTTCTCTGACGAATAGACCAGCGTGGAGCTGTCGGCCAGCCGCACGAAGAACCAGTCATCGGTCAGGAAATTGCAGCGCTTGTCCAGCAGGAGCCCGTAGGTGAGCGTGGTCTTGCCGCTGCCCGACGGGCCGATGATGGCGGCTCCCCTGCCGCCCATGTCTATGAAAGAGCCATGGACAGAGTATCTCCTGTGCTCGGACTGGAAGTCCTCCATGAATTCCGCGACCAGCGCGAGGGCGATGCTCTTTATCCAGCCGTAGTAATCGCATCCCTCCACGATTGCGGTCTTGGACTCGGGCTCATAGCGCACGCTGAGCTTCCTGCCTTTGACCGCGAACAGCCGCGCATGCGGCCGTATCCAGTCAGGCATCTGCTCGAAGTTGTCCTCCCACATGTCCTTGAACGCATGGCTGTCCGTGAAGAGCTTGACGCATGTGCCGTGGATGGATGCCTTCCTCTCGAAAAGGGCGGGGGAATAGAGCTTTTGCATGAGGAGTTCTTTTTCCTTTGGCGATATCACGGCGACCCGGTATTTCTGCATGGATGGAAATCAGAGCATAAGATTATTAGCCTGCACGCTCAGATGCGCCAGTCCAGCTCTTCCCTGAGTGGATTGTAATCATGGTGGCCCTTGTAGTTGTCTATTATCAGGTAGGCCAGGGTCCTGGCCACCACCCGGTTGGCCTGCAGGCGCCTGAGGAATTCCGCCAGGTGCTGGTCGTTCCTGAGCCTTGCCAGGATGACCGCGTCGAAGTCCCCTGCGAGGAGCGAGAATGAGACGACCTCCGGCAACCGTGATATCGGCCTGCACTCATCCTCCCATCCTTCAGACATCCTGACGTTGAGGAACACCAGGGCCTGGAACCCCTGCTCTATCTTCGAATAGTCCACGACTACCGTGTATTTCAGTATCACACCGGCTTCCTCAAGCCTCTTGAGGCGCTGGAGCAGGGTGTTGGGATGGATACGGAGCTTCCTGGACAGCATCTTGGACTGGATTTTCGCGTTCTCGACAAGGCCCGCGAGTATGCTCTTGTCCAGCTTGTCCAGTTTCTTTTCCATAACCCATACCGGATTACCGTAATCGTCGCCGTTTCTTATTATACCTTACGCGATGAGACGTGTGGAAAAAGCATAATAAAACGGCCAGACGTGTTGCTGATGCATCCCACATATGCCAGGCGCTTTCGGCCGCCAAGATGGAAGTTTTTATAGCTTGCAGTGCTAAGTCCTGCCATGGTGCTGTCTTTCCTGCGCGAGTGGTTCAGGCTCACGCGCTTCGAGCATGCGGTGATGCTTGCCTTCGCGGTGCTGATAGCCGAGACCGTCGCGCTGGGAGCCCTTCCGCCGCCCACGACCGTCATCGCGCTTTCGTTATTGGTCCCGGTGTTCAGCGAGATGGGCGCTTTCGCCCTCAATGACTACATGGATGTTGAGACCGACCGGCTGAACAAGAAAAAGGACAGGCCATTGGTCAAAGGAACAATAAAACCAACGACAGCGCTCGCGTTCTCGCTGCTTGCCCTCGCCATATCCACAATTCTCGCTTATTTCGTCGGGATTTTTGGTTTTGTTATCGCGCTGGTGTTCAATCTCGTGGCTGTATTATACAACTGGAAGCTCAAGGACCTTCCGCTGGCGGGCAATGCGTATATCGCGCTGACCATGGCCATACCGTTCATATTCGGGAATTTCGTGGTATCGTCGGCGCTTTCCCCGATAGTCCTGGTGCTCGCGCTATTGGGTTTTGTGGCGGGGCTGGCCAGGGAAATAGTGAAATCCGCGCAGGACATGGAAGGCGATGTGAAGGCCAGGGGCTCGAAGACGCTCCCGGTCGTCGTCGGAAGGAAGATGGCCCTCGCAATAGCCATCGGGCTGTACCTCTCGTTCATACCGCTCACCGCAGTGCCGTTCGCGATGGGGCTGGAGCCGGCTCCGCTTCCGCTCGCTTTCGTGGGCGCCGCGGATGCATTCATACTCGCCATCTGCTATACCATAATCCGCAGTCCCGGACGCTCGTTCGGGTTTGCGAGGAACGCCAGCCTGGCCGCTTTCATGCTCGGCATGGCTGGAATCCTGCTGGCGGCGCTCTAGTTATATGTAATATTAAAAAGCGTAGCGCCCAATCAGATGCCTATGAATCTCCGCATGAGGAGGATAACCGCCCTCACGATGCGGCGCGGGAAAGGGCCCTGGAAGAGGGGAAGGCCAGTCAGCCGGACAGATGAAGGGTATTTTTAAAGATTACCCTATGTTATGATTACGCTCATTCGTAGTTCCCGCAAGGGAGCGAGCCGATGCGCGACGGCGCCGATATATGGCGGTGGAGCGCATTAAAAGGTGGCGAAAATGAAAGCGAAAAAAGACAATCAGATTCTTCTGTCTCTCATCGAGACCCTGAAGAAGGCGGACAAGCCGCTCTGGAAGAAGGTGGCGTACGAGCTCTCCAGGCCGAGGAGGCAGAGGGTGGAAGTCAACCTCAGCAAGCTGGAGGAATACGCCAGCGAGGAGGGAACAGTGCTTGTGCCAGGTAAGGTCCTAGCCTCAGGCACGGTCTCCAGGAAGATGAATGTGGCCGCCTTCGCGTTCAGCGAGAGGGCCAAACAGCTCATAGGCGCTGCAGGCGGAAATGCCATGACCATCGAGAGCCTGCACAAGTCCAACCCCCAGGGCAAGGGAGTCATGCTGATAAAGTGAGTTGATTTTCATGCAGGTCGTTGACGGAAACAACATGATATTCGGGAGGCTCGCCAGCCAGGTCGCCAAGAAGCTGCTCAGGGGCGAGGAGATACACCTGATAAACGCCGAGAGGATCGTCATAATCGGCAAGCCCGAGCAGATAGCCCAGCGCTACCTCACCAAGAGGGGCATAAGGCACAAGGGCAGGCCTGAGAAGTCGCCGATGTGGCCGAAGGTGCCGCACATGCTCGTCAAGAGGATGGTCAGGGGCATGCTGCCCAGGACGAGCTTGCGCGGAATTGCGGCGCTGAAGAGGCTGAGGGTCTACACAGGCAACCCGAAGAAGCTGGAGGCCGGCGTCAAGATAGAGAACGCATCCTTCGACGGGTTCTCCAAGCACATCACGATACATGAGCTGTGCAAAAACATAGGATACCAGGGCTGATGTTTATGACCAAGGAAGATAAGGTTGAAGAGGACAAGAAAAAGAAAGCTGCGAAACCGAAGGCGAAGAAGGCCGCCCCGAAAGAGGCGCCGAAGGACGTCCCGAAGGCAGAAGCGCACCAGGCGCCAAAGGCCGAAGCGCATCCGAAGCCAGAGGTTGCGAAGCCTGCAGCAGCCCACAGGCCTGAAGCGCATCCGGTTCCGAATCCTCCGGCAGCCCCTGTGCCAAGGATCGAGAAGGCGGTCGTCGCAGTGGCTCCGAAGGTAGAAGCACCGGCCCACAAGGAACCCAAGAAGAAAAAGGGCGCTCCGAAGAAGGTGACCCGGGCTTTCGTCGCGAGGGGCAAGAGGAAGGAGAGCGTCGCCCGCGCGAGCATAAAGGCAGGCAAGGGAGCCGTAAGGATAAACAGCCTGGGTCTCGCATCCATACCCAACTACTACATAAGGGAGATAATCAGGGAGCCCCTCAGGTATATAGGGCCAGAGGCCAACAACATCGACATATCCGTGAACGTCGAGGGCGGTGGCACGATGGGCCAGGCCCAGGCGGCAAGAACCGCCATCGCGCACGCCCTGATGCTGTATTTCGATCAGATGAACCTCAGGGAGAAATTCCTGTCCATAGACCGCTCCATGGTGATAGAAGACACCAGGCGTGTGGAGACGAAGAAGTTCCGCGGGCCCAAGGCAAGGGCGAGATTCCAGAAATCTTACAGGTGATATGATTGGAATTCCCGGTCAGATGTTTCACGTGCGGCGGGGTTATCGGCCACCTCTATGAGCAGTACAAAGGTGCTGCCAAGGAGAAGAAGCCGGATGTGGTGCTGGACGAGCTCGGGGTGGATAGGTACTGCTGCAGGAGGATGTTCCTTTCCCACGTCGATATCGTGCCGAGCGTCCTCAGGTACCCCCGCGTATAATTTTTTCCTTTTTTGCATTAAATACCCACCAATTGAAACAACTATTTTAAAACGTTTCTATGCATAATAGAAACAGGTGGGAAGTGGGATTTCATTGTGCAGGGCTAACCCTGCGCAGGGTTTTCCATAGATAATGTGGTTGCCATGGAAAAAGAAAAGCAAGTCGAAAAATTCACTCTTCTGAGCAGTGGCACCACTAACTCCGTTAAGCCCGGCGGGCCATGGAAACGGTTCCGCAGGGCGCTCGGCCAGAAAATCATGGGAATTAGCGCTATCCCGGCGCCCGCTGCGGCGCTGGAACCGTTCAACGCTGAGGCGCCGATGGCGGAGCAGTTAGCCAACGGCCCGGTTAGCATCAGGGAAGCGCCAGGGCGCAAGAGCGAACCGCCCGGAACCACGGAGCCGGCAGCACGCGCATCAGACCCCACAGAGTCGGAGATAGTGGAGATGCTGGATGTCAATGCTGATGTGAACCAAGAGCTCAGCGGGGCTTCATCGGACGAGTATGCCACAAAAGTCAACAACACCCTTTTCGGCCCCACCGCATGGGCCATGAAAATCGATGGGAGCAACAGGTACGACATACATATGAAAGACACAGGCCACGACGATGCGGCGGCCAACGTCATCAGACAGGCATTCGCCCTGGACAGGAACCGGGTGAACGACGGCAAACCGCCGGTATTCAGCGGGAACATACTTGAGATGAGCTGCGGCACGGGCACGACAATAAAGATGGTATACGAGAATGTGCCTGAAGAGGCAAGAGCCGGAATCAGATTCACGGCCAACGACCTTTCGCCGGACATGCAGGATATCGCCAAGGGGAAGCTCAGCACAGTGGCCGGCGCGAATGTGGATTATATCCGCCAGGACCTCAGGGACCTGAACCTGCCTCCGGGCACCGTGCACGCCGCGATGTTCTGCCAGACGCTCCACCTGTTAACCCAGCCCGAGCTGCTCATAGAGGAGGGAAGGGCGGAGTTCACCCGCGGCAGTTCAGAGCACCGGGAGGTCAAGATCGAGGTCATCAAAAAGGCGTTTGCGGCGCTTGAGGACCGCGGCTGGTTCATGCTCATAGATGAATGGAGCCCCACGATAACGCGCGCCAACCTCGACAGGCCCCTCACGCGCCAGGAGCTGAAGACCGAGATGCTGTTCCTGAGGACATTCAGGCCGATACTGGACAGAGGCACCATATGGAACCATATCATGCGGAAGGTGCCGGGGGCCAGATTCGTCGCGGAGTTGAAGGCGCCGATAGACAAGCACCACTCCATGTACCTCTTCCTCTACCAGAAGCAGACCGAATCCAATGAAAAGGAGATTGGAAACATCGCGAAAAACCGGAGGGAGCTGCTCAGGACGATCGAGAAAGCGAGAAGGGATGCCGAAACGCGCCTGATGGGCAACATCATAGAGGTTGACGCAGGCTTCAGGCAGGCATACCAAAAGATGAATGGCGGCTACGACTGGGTCCACTTCAATCCATTATATATCAGCATAGTACCAGGGCCTGACGGTGACGGAAAGACGGTCCGGGCAGATCCGGCCGCACGCGTCGTGACCGTCAGTTCCGCAGCGGACGTGGCCGAGCTCACGCCGAACAGCTGCGATAGCGTCATAGTATCATACATGCTCCATAAGTTAAGCGACAGCGAACGGGAGAAGCTCCTTGCAGATGCGATAAACGCCATAAAACCGAAGGGCGCCCTGATAGTCAGGGACGAGTGGAATCCGCCGGCAGGCTCTGAGTACCCGATAGCGAAACATGACTTCAGGGGCAGGGTCATGGAGACGTTCCGGGACGTCATGAGCTTCGAGGCCGCACTGAAGGAAGATATAGATCCAAGGTACGACAAGAGCAAATTATACGGTTATGTCTACAGGAAAATCCGCTGAACGTCACGGCGCTAGACCGATAGTTCCTAGTCCTTGTCACTGACCAGAGACAGCGGATTGAACTGGAAGCTCTCCTTATATGTCACCAGCACCAGGTAGCTCGTGGTCCTGAGCACTGAGGGCTCGGTCTGTATGATTCTCAGGATGCGCACCAGGTCATCACGGTTCTTTGCCTTGACGACCGCGATGCAGTCAACGCCGCCCGCTACGGCATACAGGGACTGGACCTCCGGCACGGCAGTCACGTGCTTGAGCAGGTTCTCGTCCTCCAGGCCGCTCTTCTTTATCTTTATCGTGACCACGGCGTGCATGTCGTAGCCGAGCTCCTTGTAGTCGATATCGGCATGGTATTTCCGGACGATCTTGGACTTCTCCAGCCGCTTTATCCTCTGAAGCAGCGTGTTGGGGTGCATGCGCAGCTTCTGTGCCAGCTCCCTCATGGGGCGCTTGCAGTCGTCGCGCAGCTCCCTCAGTATCATCAGGTCAACTGTATCTACCTTGTTTTTCATCCCACCGCCTCCCTTGTTGTTTTATGACAAAGCGCCGTCAAAGGCGGCTTTGTTTTTGTGATTTTCACACTTTACCATTTGGTTTTATGTATTTTCCCCTTTATATATGTTATATGGGGCGTTGGCGGCTTTTTAAAGGTTTGGATTGGCGGGCTCTGGGAGAAGACAAAAACTACAAATTTTGTAGCTTATTGTTATAGAAAATCATGGCTGGTAAGCCCGAAACCACCGTTTGCGGCTCAGACGTCAACGACCCAGGGCTAAAGCCCTGGGCTTGCAGATGGTTTTATCAGAGAAGAACAGGGTTTTAGGCGGAAGCCGTTCCGTAGGTGCAAGCCCATGGAGTGTACGCTTCTCTCGACCTGAAAATCGAGGCTTCCGCGCACCTTGGGTCGTTGTGGGGCTCAGGAACATTTAAAAACGTCAGGGGATTGGATATTCCAGGGTGATTCCATAGTAGAATTGAACCAAGAAGTACTGATGGGTGCTCTCAGCATGGCCGGCCAGAAGCTTCTGACCTCCATGATAGAGATGCTTCCAAGCCTTATCGCGGCAGTCCTGGTGTTCGTCCTCGGCTGGGTGATCGCCATACTGGTGAGCCGGCTCTTCAAAGGTATACTGAAGGCAATAAAGCTGGAGGAGTTCCTCAAGGAGCATAAGGTAGGGGACGCGCTCGGCAGCGTGAAGATAAGCGATGTCCTTGCCAAGATAGTGAAATACTACGTCATGCTGCTCTTCGTCGAGGTGGCGGCCTCGCTGGTGTGGCTCGGCGCTCTGAGCACGTTCCTGGCGATGGTGCTGGTCTTCGTGCCTGTGCTCATAGCAGGCATCCTGGTAGTGCTGGCCTCGGTTCTCCTGGGCGAGTATCTCAAGGAGATGCTGATGGAGCTGAGCAAGTCGCCTCTGGTGAAGTTCTCGGCCAGGGCGGTCAAGGTGCTCGTGGTATACGTCGGCGTGACCATGGGCCTGGCGACAATAGGCTTCAACACGACCCTGATAACAGGCATATTCCTGACCATACTGCAGGGGCTTGTGTACGGAGTCGCACTGGCCGTCGGCATAGCGTTCGGCCTTGGGGGCCAGGACGACGCCAAGGACGTCATAAAAAGCAGCAGGAAGCAGTTCAAGCTCTGAAAGGCTTCCTATTTTTTCCTTTTTATCTTATTTTTCATCTTCGCCAGTTGCTAGTAGGTATAAAAACCCTACGCCCTAACCTACTAACTTAACGACGGGGTCGTGAGGTAACCTGGTATCCTGCAAGCTTGGGGTGCTTGTTATCTGAGCGAGCTTTTTGGTAAAAAGCTCGGTAAAAACGGGCTGTAAACCTAAACGCTCCAGAAATTCAAATTTCCGGCTACAAATACCTGCGGCCGGTTTGAATACATCTCAGCGACCCCATTTTCCCTTCACCAACGGTGTCGGGAATATCCAGGAGGTAGATAGAATGACAATGGAAAAAAGCGGAATGCCTGTGAAACAGGAGGTTTTCCTTGAGGCCGGTGTGCACATCGGCACCAAGATAAGGACAAGCGACATGAGGGAGTACATCTTCAAGTGCCGTGACGACGGCCTGTACATCCTCGACCTGCGCAAGAGCTCCGAGAGGCTCATGGCCGCGGCCAAGATGATCGCCAGGTACAAGCCCGAGGAGGTCAGCGTGGTCGCCTCGCGCGTGTATTCAGGCAATCCCGCCAGCAGGTTCGCCGAGCTGACCGGCGTGAGCATAGTGAAGGGCAGATTCGTGCCTGGCACCATGACCAACATGAACGTGACCGGTTTCATGGAGCCGAAGCTGGTGCTCGTGTGCGACCCGAAGGGCGAGCACGAGGCGCTCGTGGAAAGCGCCAAGAACGGCGTGCCGGTCATAGGCCTGTGCGACACTGACAACGAGACCAAGTTCGTGGACCTGATAATCCCGATAAACAACAAGGGCAAGCGCTCGCTGGCGCTCATATTCTACATCCTCTCCAGGGAAGTGATGATGGCCCAGGGCAAGATAACGTCCTACGGCGAATTCACCCATGACATCGGCTACTTCGAGCAGCTCATCCCGGTGGAGGAGAAGAAGGCCCCAGAAGGAGTGGAGGCGGCGGCGCAGCCCGGCGCTCCAGCAGAGGCAGACGCGAAGCCTCCGGAAACCGGGAAGCCTGCCGAAGCCGCCCCTGCAGAGGAGAAGAAAGAGGAGAGCGCTGAAGAGAAGCACAAAAAGAAGAAAGCCAAGGAAGAGGCGCCCAAGGCTGAGTGAGCTCTTCCCCTTATTTTTATCGTTTATCCGATTCTTTTATCCTGTCTTGTTGGCCTCATAGGCCATGATGCACGCCTCGTCAGCGTAGCCGTCCTGGGTGTAGTCGCAAATCGAGATGTTGTTGTACAGCTTCGCTGCCTCGGTGAAGCACTTGTTCCTCCAGTCGAAATTGATGACATCCTTGCAATATGTCCAGTTCAGGTTCTGGTTGGAGTATATTGTGGTGCCCTGGTAGCAGGTGTTCCGGCTGGACAGCTGCTCTATGGCATCGCAGGCTGCGACGTTGCCGTACTTCTTGGCATATTCGAAGACGCAGTTGAACCTGTGGGTTGTAGCGAGCGGGTCCACGCTCCTGCAGCCGTCCAGGTCCCCGCTGGTGAGGGCATAGTGGGTATAGCAGTCCCATCTCTCGTTGAGCTGGAAGATGTCGCATATCGCGATGTTGCCGCGCAGGGCCGCGAAATAGGAGTAGCAGTCCACCGCATAGTCGCTGCCCGAGCTTATCTGGCTGCAGACGAGGTAGTCGCTGCTGTATATGGCATATAGCTGGTAGCAGTAGTCACGCTCTGCCAGCGTAGGCAGGTCGGTGCATTTGTCGGTCAGCTTTATGGCGGACATGCACGCCTTGGACATGACAGTTTCGTTGATCATGCCGCACGCGGAGGAATTCCTACTGGACATGCTGTAGTTGAGCAGGCACGTGTCATTGCCGCACAGCGACGGGTTCTTGTTGAGCAGCGCCAGGCAGAGCGTGCGGTCCGCAGCATTGGTGCAGGGGTCCACGGCAAGGCGGCATTCGTCGCGGCCGGCGGTAATCAGATCGCAGAGGGTTAGGTCCTTGCCTGCGACCGCGAATGATGTGACGCATGAGCTTTTCTTGGCCACGTCGGTCAGCTCCTTGCAGGCTTCCAGTGAGGCCTGCGAGAGCTGGTAGTAGCATTCCTGCTCCAGGCGGTCCTCTTCGATTAACCGGCAGTCGGACAGGTTCTCCTGCTCTATGGCCCTGCCGTAGTGGCAGGCATCGTCGCAAAGCGTTACGTTGGTGACATTAGTGACGTTGGGCGTCTGGTTGGCCGGCGGTGTGACGTTGGGTTCAGGCCCTGGCCCGGGCCCGACCGGCTTCTGGGACAGGAAGACCAGCAGCCCTCCGCCGATGATGAGTATGAGCACAAGCAGGATACCTATGAGCAGTATGGGCGGTTTCGCCTGTTCCCTGGAGTAGCGGTAAATCTCCGGCTCTGCTTTCTCCGCAGGTGTCTCCTCGATATGCTCTTCGGGCTCCTTTTCGGCTTTTCTCCTGTAACTCCTCTGGGATTTTTCCTGGGCCATACGGATATGACGAAGGCAAGATTTAAAAAGAAATATACGAAGACGATTGGAGAAAAAGCATTTCTGTGGTCTTGAAGTTCCGGGGAGAAAATTCAGCTATATAAATTTTTTCAGCATAGTCCATTCCCCCTTTGGGGAAGAGTGGGAGGCGGGATGGAGCCTTCGGGTCTACCATCCTCCTCACTTATACTCATCTTCTGCGTCTGCACCGCGACGCCGCTCTGGGAAACCTTTAAAAATATCTCGCCTTAATTAAATGACTGTTACCTTTTTCTAAAAGGTTGGTCAGTCCGAAAGATATCGGTATATGGAGGTTATGAAAATGGCAAAGAAAGAACACTTGAACCTAGTGTTCATTGGACATGTCGACTCTGGTAAGTCGACCAGCGTGGGAAGGATCCTGTACGAGACAGGCGCCATATCAGAGCAGACGCTCAACAAGCTCAAGGACGAGGCCGCGAAGGTCGGCAAGGCCACGTTCGAGTTCGCGTTCGTCATGGACGCCCTGAAGGAGGAGAGGGAGCGGGGTGTCACCATAGACATCTCGCACAGGGAGTTCGAGACGCCGAAGTACTACTGCACCATCATAGACGCGCCAGGCCACCGCGACTTCGTCAAGAACATGATCACCGGTGCCAGCCAGGCGGACGCTGCAGTGTTGCAGGTATCCGTGAAGGACGGCATCCAGCCCCAGACCAAGGAGCACGCGTTCCTTGCCAAGGTGCTTGGCATCAACCAGATTGCGGTCAACATGAACAAGATGGACGCGGTCGCCTACAAGAAGGAAGAGTACGATAAGGTCAAGGCCGAGGTGGAGAAGCTCCTCAAGAGCGTAGGCTACAAAATCGAGGATGTCAAGTTCGTCCCCTGCTCAGGCTATGTGGGAGACAACCTCACCAAGAAGTCCGCCAACATGACATGGTACACCGGCCCGACCCTGCTCGAAACCATAGACACCTTCAAGGTCCCGCCGAAACCGATTGACAAGGCGCTGAGGCTGCCTATCCAGGACGTCTTCACGATAACCGGCCACGGCACAGTGCCAGTCGGCAGGGTTGAGAGCGGGAAGATGAAGCCGGGCGAGACGGTCGTGGTCATGCCTTCGGGCGCCAAGGGCGAGGTCAAGAAGATTGAGATGCACCACCAGGAACTCACTGAGGCCAACTGCGGAGACAACGTCGGCTTCAACCTGAAGGGCGTGGACAAGAAGGACATAAAGAGGGGCGATGTCATCGGCCCGTCCAACAACCCGCCCAAGGTGGCAGAGGAGTTCACCGCGCAAATCGTCGTGCTGAACCACCCGACTGCGATTTCAATCGGCTACACGCCGGTCCTGCACATCCACACGGCACAGTTCGCAGGCAAGATAACCGAGCTCGTGGAGAAGAAGGACCCGAAATCAGGCCAGTCCATGGGCAAGCCGGACTTCATCAAGACCGGAGATGTCGCCATCGTCAAGATACAGCCCCTGAAGCCCGTAGTCATAGAGAAGTTCGCTGACTTCCCGCCACTGGGCAGGTTCGCGATCAGGGACATGGGCCAGACGGTGGCCGCCGGCGTCGTGCTCGACGTCAAGCCGAAGGTTATGTAAGCGCAAGCTTACAGACTTGAACGGAACGCCGTTCAAGCCGATGTGAATAGCCTTCAATCCCTCTTTTATTTTATTCTCTTATTTTCCTATTTTCTTATCCTCTTATTCTCCTCTGTTTTATTACCCTCCCAGCACGTCTGCCGAAACGCTGTTTTAAATTGTTTTCCGCCTAATTGAGCACCATGATAATCACCAACATAGGCACTATTCTCCATGAGAAGCTGGATGGCAAGGATATCGCCCTGCGCGGCTGGGTGCACAGGCACCGCGTGAGCGGCAACATGGTATTCGCTGTCATGAGGGACCCGACAGGCATACTGCAGATCACGATAAAGAAGGACAAGGTCAGCGAGACGGACTGGAAGGACGCCAACAGCGCCTATGTGGAAAGCTCATTCACGGTGACCGGCAGGGTGAAGAAGGATGACCGGGCGCCCGGCGGATATGAGATAGAGGCCGCAGGATTCACGCTCATATCGCGAGGGGAGCCGTTCCCCATAGCCAAGGACCTCTCTGACGAATACCTGATGGATATCAGGCACCTCTGGATGCGTTCCCAGAAGATGAATAACATCATGAAGGCAAGGCACCACATAGTCAACTACCTCAGGGAGTTCTTCGAGGTGGAGGGCTTCTACGAGGTCGCCCCGCCAATCATAACCAAATCAGGATGCGAAGGCGGAAGCACCCTCTTCGAGATGGATTATTTCGGCGAGAAGGCATACCTGACGCAGAGCTCGCAGATGTATGCAGAGGTGTTCGTGTTCTCATTGGGCAAGGTGTATGTGCTCGCGCCATCGTTCAGGGCAGAGAAGTCCAGGACCATAAGGCATCTGGCGGAATACTGGCACCTTGAGCCTGAGATGGCGTTCTACGACCACAAGATGAACATGGAGCTCCAGGAGAACATGGTGAAGTACGCCGTGGGCAAGATGGTGGAGAACCATTCAGAGCTGCTGAAAGCGTGCGGAAGGGAGCCGGAAGACCTGCGTGCCACCATAGAGAAGCCGTTCGAGAGGATGGACTACGCGGCGGCTGTGGAGGAGGTCAACGAGCTCGGTGGCAAGATGGAGTTCGGCCAGGATTTCGGGGCTGATGAGGAGGCGCTGCTCACCAAGGGGGCGCCTGCGCCGATGTTCGTAACCAAGTTCCCCAAGGAAATCAAGGCATTCTACATGAAGGAGGACCCGAAGGACCCTGAGTTCGTGCTCAACAACGATTTGCTGGCGCCTGCGGGCCATGGCGAGATAATCGGAGGCAGCGAAAGGATTTGGCACTACGATGAGCTTATTGCGCGCATGAAGGAGCAGAACCTCAAGGTGGAGGATTACCAGTGGTACGTGGACCTCAGGAGGTTCGGTTCTGTGCCGCACTCGGGTTTCGGGCTGGGAATCGAACGTTTCGTGAAATGGACGCTCAACCTGGACCATATCAGGGATGCGATACCTTTCCCCAGGACGATTACTAGGTGCTATCCGTGAAGGACGTGCTGATAAGGAAAGCGACCCTGGAGGACGTACCGCGCATCCTTGAATTGTGGAAAGCCCTCATGGGAGGGCACGTGAGGTATTATGGATACGGACGCGGCATATTCACATACAAAAAGGATAAGGCGGCAATTTATCTCAAATTCCTCAAAAAACAGCTGCGCAGGAGGAATGCGATTGTGTTCGTAGCCGAGGCGGACGGGAAAATCGCAGGGCACGTGATGGTGGAGGTGCAGAAGCTTCCACCGATATATGTACATGACAAGAACGCATACATCTGCGAGATAATAGTGGATGAACGCTATCGCGGCAAAGGCGTCGGCACCATGCTATTGGAAGAAGCCGAAAGGTGGGCCAGGAAGAAAAAGATGTATTCCATCGGCCTGATGGTGCATACCGACAATGAGAAAGCGTTCTCTGTTTATAGGAAAGCCGGTTTCAACGCGCACCACCTGAAGATGGCGAAAATAGTGAAATAAAAGAGTTATCAGTTGCCCAACGATTCGTCAAGGCAGTCTAGCTGCTGGTCGATTGGAAGGTTTCTGCACTTGCTCGGGTCGCTCATGCCGCCAGAACCGCTGTTGTCCACAACGACGACATCGCCGCCGGTGTCCCCTCCGGTCCCGCCATCCTGCCCCTGGTCTATGAATCCGTCATCCTGGCCGGTCGTGCCTGTGCCGCCGGTCCCTGGAGGGGGCGTTATGCAACATCCTGCGAGGAAGATGAACGCGAGAAGCATTCCGAGCGCATAGCTGAATTTCATGGTTTTCACCTGGTAGGGATAACCCGTCAAGGATTTTAAAGATGGGGCTTGATTTATGTGTCCCATGAAAACAGAGAATAGCTTAGGCCGGCTGCTGGCCACATACATACCGTTCAGCGCAGCCAGCGGCCTGGGTGCCGGCCTTGTCTATCTCTATTTCAGGAACGCCGGGGTGAGCGACACTGACCTGGTGGCGAGCTTCTTTTTCTACTTCCTCGCCCCGCTCCTGGTCATCCTTGCCCTCAACAACAGGAAAATGAGCTCGCGCACGCTCATGTGGCTTGGGCTGGCAGCAGGCATAGCGGCATATGCGCTTGTGGCATTGCTGCCGCCATCCAAGGAGGCCCTGTTCGCCTATTCTTTCCTTATCGGCACGATATGCTTCCTGTTCTGGGTCCCGTTCAACGCCATGTATTTCGGCATCAGCCGCGGCAGGGCCGCCAGCCTCGGCACGATATACTTCTCCGTGGGCCCGGTATTGAGCCTTGTGCTCCCGCTCATCGCTGCGACCATCGCGCAGGATATTGGTTTCGGCACGCTCTTCCTGGCCAGCGCAGCGCTATACGTCATCCCGATGATAGCGGCCGTCAGGCTCACGGACAGTGCGCACAGCTATGAACTGAAGGCATGCCTGGACGAGCTTATCGGGTTCAAGACGCTCGTGCTCATTGAGGGGATATACGGCGGAGGCATATCTGCAGTGATAGCTGTGGTATCGCTCTTTTATTTCACAACGCCCATGGAGATGGGCACATTCCTCTCGGTCACCACGATATTCGCAGTCATCGCTTCGGTGGTTGTCAGCAAGCTCTCGGACAAATCGCGCAGGCGCCTCGAATACATAAAGCTTTTCGGCTCGGGGTTAGGCCTTGTGACATTACTCGGAGGGCTCGCGACAAATGCCCTGGCATGGTACGGGGCCATGTCAGGGAGGAACTTCTTCTCTTCGCTGTTCTGGCCGTTCACCACGGCGATAATCGTGGATAACAAGCGGGACATGGCCAAGAGCATGGTGAGCAGGGAATTCATGCTGAACGTCGGCAGGATTATCGGTGTGGGAATAGTGCTGTCCTGCTCGCTGTTCCTGAGCATCTACTTCTCACTGGTGCTGCTGGGGCTGTGCATAATGGCCTATCCTTTCGTGATAGAAATGAAAAAAAGGCACATAAAAGTGGAATAAATAGGTAATCAGGCGCGGGGCTGGAAGGGCTTGGCCTCGCTCACTGTGAGCGGCCTGCCCTCGATGTCCTTGCCGTTCATATCGGCTATGGCCTTGTCTGCGGCCGCATCGTCGCTTAAGGTCACGAACCCAAATCCCTTGGACCTGCCGCTCCGGCGGTCCATTATGACCAGGGCTTCTGTGATCTCGCCGAAGGATATGAAAAGCTCCTTCAGCCCGTCATTCGTCACACTAAAAGGCAGATTGCCTACATATAGTTTCTTAGCCATCTTATCACTCGTCAGAAGCGCAGAGGTAGGGCTCGTTCCTCATTTTGTAGTCGAACAGTTCGCTCGGCTTGAAGAACCGCTTTATCTCCTTCTCTGCTGTCTCCTTTGAATCTGATGCGTGTATCACGTTCCTAGACGTGCTGTTGGAGAAATCACCGCGTATGGTGCCTCCGGGCGCCTTGGACGCGTTGGTGGGGCCCACGATGAGCCGCGTGACCTCCACGGCCTCCTTGCCCTCCACGACCGCGGCCACCAGGGGGTGCTCGGTCACGAACTTCTCCAGGTCAGGGTAGAACGGCTTGGAGACCAGGTGGGCATAATGCTCCTTGGCCAGCTCCTTGGACATCTGGAGCATCTTCAGCCCGATGACCTTGAAGCCTTTCCTCTCGAACCTCGCCAGTATCTCTCCTATGAGCCCGCGCTGCATGGCATCGGGCTTTATGAGAAGCAGTGTCCTTTCCTTCATCTCATCACGCCTTCTTCTCCACGGCCTTCTTGACGGCCTCCATCTCCTGGAACTTCCTGGCTGCGGGGGTCCATTTCTGGCGCCTTCCCTCGCGTCCGAGCCCCAGGGCGCCTTTCTTGCACTTGCTGGAGCAGAAGTTGTAGATTGTGCCGTCCTTCTTCACGAAGATCAGGCCCGTGCCCTTAATCACAGAGCTATCACAGAATGAACAGTTGGGCATGCGCTCACCTCGCCTTTATCTCCTTGGCCTCGCGGTCGGTCTCCAGGAGCACGATGATCATGCCTTTCTTGACAGGACCCTTGACGTTCCTTAGGATGACCCTGCCCGCGTCAGGCCCCTCAAGGACCTTGCACAGGACCTGGTATATCTCCCCATAGACGCCGGTCTTGGCGCGTATCTCGACGATTTCGGCTGGATATCCTTCTGGCATTCCTATCACTTCTGCGGCTTAGGCAGCTTCTTGATTATGTCCTGGAGCTTCTCTGTCGCCCCGCCGGCATTCTCCACGGCCACCGCAGAGGTGCCCACGGGGACGCCGACAGCCACGCCAAGGTCCTTCTTGGTAGGCACGAATGCATAGGGGATGTTCTTCTCCTTACAAAGCATCGGTATGTGGATGACAACCTCTTCAGGAGTCACGTCGCCTGCGAGCACCACGAACTGGGCGCTCTTGCGCTCTATGGACTTGGTCGCCTCATTGACCCCCTTCTTCACCTTTCCGCTGTCCTTGGCTACAGAAAGCATCTCAATAATCTGCGGAACCAATTCCTGCGGTATCTCAAGATCTACGTATCCCATCATTTCACCTCGATTTCTGTCATCGGTTTTGCGCAAAATTTCGCAAAATTTTGTGCGCATTGGAAAGCCGTTGGATTTCCAATACAAGGATAAAAATCGGTAGAACTACTTAGATTGGCGGGGTTTAAAAGGCTTCCCACGAGAGAGATTGTCAGGATGGAGATGGCTAAAAACAGCACGAAGGCCGATGAGGATCTCATGGCGGCCATACGGATTCTTGAGGGGATGCGGCCCACGGACAGGCAGGAGGCGACCGGCTTCAAGGACACCATCGCATTCATCAAGGACACCCTGCGCAGTACCTCCTTCCGCGAGAGGAAAAGCGATTCCGCGCGGCTCAGGGCGCTGGAGGCGGGCGGTTTCAGGATAACCGGGTGGATGCAGGGCGACAGGCTGCTGGCGGCAAGGGACCTTTACGGAATCATAAAAAGCGGTGCGCTGGCGGAAAGGCTGGCCGGGATACCCAAGTACCGTCATGCCAAGCCGGTATCGGCGCGGTGCATGGGCGGCGTCAGCAGGGCATACCTGGTCGGGTTGGAGAACGCCGGCCGGTCCATGAACATCATACTGAAGCACGGCAATGCGGAGGCCGAAGTGTTCGGGGCCAGGATGACCCGCGCTGCCGGCCTGCTGCCACCGGAAGTCCACGGCCCCTGGAAGGGCAGCGACTTCATCATAGTGGAGGACATCCACGACTACGAGGGCCGGAGGATGAGGCTCAGGCGCTTCGATGGCGAGAAGGAGATGACGATAGCCCGCGTGGGCGTCATAGGCGACGAGGTCCTCGGCTGTGACGAAAGCGATGTGCGCAGGGAGTTCTGGTCCCTGGTGGGGCGGCCGGAAGGGCGGATGGCCTTCTTCACGGCCTGGTTGGACTTCATGGAGTTCAGCAGGCTGGCCCTGCTATGCGACAGGCAGCACACGAATGCGGCTATCGCATTCGCTTCGGGCGCTTCCGGCAGCGGGGTCTGCATACTCCCTCTTGACTTGGATGCGATAGCGTTCTCTGCAGGACAGGGAGCCGACGGCTCCCTGGACCTCACAACCATGGAATCCGAATTCGCGCATCACACGCGGCACCTCATGGAGGTCATGGTCAACTGCTCGCGCAGGGCGGCGCAGGACGGCCTTCTCAGCTCGCCCATCACGAAAGCGCAGGCCGCAGCCAGCATGCTGTCCGCGCTCAGGCACAGGAAGGCCTCTGGCGTTCCGGCGGATTACGCATCGCTGAGGCTGCGGGTACTCAGGGAGCTCGGCTCGCACGCGAAGATGGGGACAAGATTCGGGGCGAAGACGGCCGCCAGCCATGTCCGGGGCAGGCTCGGTAGCAGGAAGGCGGCGCGGCTCGCTGATGCCATAAGGAGAATATCTTCGCCAGGCGGAAGGGCGGCGTTCATCGAAAAGCACATGGAAGCCGTCCGACAGTTCAGGCAATGATATTGAATGCGCTTCCGGAAGCCGGTTTCAGGCCTTGCCGGCGCCGAGCTTGGCGATGACGTCGAGCAGTTCGTGTATGAGCCTTTCGCCAGCTTCTTCAGTGCAGACCCCTATGTACGGCGTGCGCAGAAAATTCGGCTTCTTCAGGAGCTCTGAGGCGGCGTTCAGCGCAGCCTTATCGGCCGGATGGGCCGGGAACTGGCCTTCGAGCACATCCGTGACCACGAATGCCAGGCGACCGATATGCGCCGGAAGCGCGGCGGTGTCGATTATCTCGCCCCTGGAGACGTTTATAACTCCTGAGCCGTCCTCCACCAGGGCGAGCTCCTTATCCGCGATGAGATGGTGGGTGGCATGGGTATGCGGCAGGGCGATGAATATCAGTTCTGATGCCAGCGCCGCATCGAGCGCGACATAGCGCACGCCAGAGGCCTCGAGCCCCTCCTTCCTTGTCCTGGAGTAGGCGACCACGCTGCAACCGAGGGCGAGAAGGGTTGTGGCTATCTGCGAGCCTATCGCCCCTGTGCCCAGCACTGCGCACTGTTTGCCGCGCAGCTCGCCGCCCAGCGCGAAGCCGAGGGGGTAGCGCGGGTCCCTGCCAGCCTCCATCATGCCTGGCAGGTCCCGCATCGCGGCCAGGGCCATGCCTATGGCCAGCTCTGCCACTGCGTTGGTGGCGTAGGCGGGGCAGTTCCTCACCTCTATGCCCCTTTGCCGGCATTGCTCAGCGCCGGCCTCATCCATGCCGGTGCTGGCGGAAACCACAGCCCTGAGCCGCGGCATGCGGTTGAGCGTTCCGGCATCCAGCCTGGAGAAGACGGTGATTATCGCTATCTCGGTGCCGGCATCGGCGCTGGCAACAGAGAGGGCTTCAGGGACGGCGGAATAGGAAGGGCCCAATGCCGATGCAATGGCAGAGGAGACCTTTTTCGAAAGGCCGTATGAGACCACCTTCATAGCCACACCTAGAACTGCCCGAGCGTGCCCTGCTTCTTGGCGATATTGAGGCAGATGAAGAAGAGATGGTAGCCTATAGGTATCAGGATAAGGGCCATGCCGAGCAGGATTGCGACCGGCGTGAGGATGCCTTCCAGTCCAGTACCGTTGAGCAGCACGTTGCGGAGGGCATCAAGCGCATATGTCACGGGGAATATTTGGGATAGTGCCCTGGCCTCCGGGGGGAGCAGCTCCACCGGTATGAGGACTCCGCAGAACGCTGCCATGAGCATTGTTATTATGGAGACCACCTTGCCGACCGATTTTGTGACGACCGTTATGCCGGCCACCATCATGCCTATGCCGAGCATGGACAGGTAGGTCAGGAAAAGCACGAACAGCGCCAGCGGGATGCTCTCCAGGTGGATGGGCACACCGAATATGACGACTGCCAGGCCGAGCGACATGACTATCATGGCCGCGTTTGTGAGCAGCGAAAACAGGCTGACCCCGAGCAGCAGGGTGAGGAGATTGGCGCGGGAGATGTATATCATCTCGAATGTGCCAGTTATCATCTCCATGGTGAAGGCCGATGATATGGAATAAAGGCCGAATGTGACCATCTGCCAGAGTATGGCCCCGGTTATCAGGAATGCGAGATAATCGCCCCCGTACGGTATGGCTGTCGGGACTATGGCGGCCTTGAATATGCCTGCCATGGTGAAATAGAAGAGCAGGGAGATGAGGCTGAATGCTATGCTCGACATGAACGCATATCGGTAGGACATGGCGGAGATTACTTCTTTCCTGACGAATGCCATGACCTTCCTGATGTCCCTAAGAACCATCCTTCTCCCTCGTGACATTTATGAAAACGCTTTCAAGCGACGACGGCAGCACCTCGACATTGCGCACGTGCATCTTCCTGGACTTCAGCAGACGTACCGTGTGTTCCAGCGCCCCCATGGGGTCGGATGTGACCAGGGTGAGGGTCGTGTCTTCCACCCGCGCGGATGCGCCGGTCTCTTTTTTGAGCTGTTCGGCGAGCTCGCTGCCGCCCATCGGCATGGTGTCGAAGCGCATCCTTATGGTCGTATCGGTGCCGCCCAGCCTGCTCTTGAGCTCGTCCACGGTGCCCTCTGCGGCCAGCCTGCCTTTGAACAGGATGCCGACCCTGTCGGCCAGGCACTCCGCCTCATAGGCGTTGTTGGACGTGAAGAATACCGTCTTGCCCTCCTTCTTGGCCAGGTCCTTTATCACTTCCCTTGTGTCGTATGATGCCTTGGGGTCCAGGTTCACCAGGAACTCGTCCAGGAGCAGGATGTCTGGCGAATGCAGGAACGCGCGGGCGATTGCCAGGCGGTTGAGCATGCCGCTCGAGAAGCTGAAGATGCGGTCGTCCTTCCTCTTGCCAAGGCCCACGAAATCAAGCACGTAGTCCACCCGCTCCTTCGCGGCCTTCCCGTCCATGTCGTACATTGAGGCATAGAACTCCAGATTCTGCTTTGCCGTGAGCCTCCAGTAGAAGGATCGTGAGCGCTCGCCCAGTATCACTCCGATGGAGGCGGATATGCCGTCCTTGTTGCCGGACTTGGAGACGTCAAGACCGTTGACCGCGACCCTGCCGCCGTCAGGAAGCATGGTGGCCGAGAGTATCCTCACAAGGGTGGTCTTGCCCGAACCGTTAGGGCCCAGGAGGCCGTATATCTCGCCCTTCTTAACCTTGAGGTCGAACGAATCCAGGACCGTCATCCTGGAACTGTTGCCGGTGAGGTAGTCCATGGCCTTGGCCGTGATGCCCTTCTTGGCATTGGCCGATGCGGTGAAGGTCTTGCGAAGCCCATCCACCTCTATGGGGTGCTCCATGTACAGTATTTCCCGAAGCGAATTTTAAATGGTTGCGGCGCGCATGGAACCAGGGGGCGCTAAAACCGGTTTTGGCGTTTCCGGTGTGGTGGTGGCACGAGCATTTATAAAGATTGATTTGGATGCATAGGTAAGGTGAATGGATATGTCATCAAGTCCGAGTGTTTGCACAGCATTGTACAGGGCCAAAGAGAATATGGGGAGATTGGGATCTAAAACCTTACTGAAGGGACCGCCTCAGACTCCAATGGACAAGCTTGAGTCTGCGATGTCGATACTGTATAACAAGACTGGTAAATGCCCCGGCATATACTGAACTGACCGGGCTCTTCTGTTTTTAATCTTTTTATCCATTTTCCGGTCTGCGCGGAGCTTTTATAAACATTATTTCTGATTGATTGGTAAGGTGAAATGATATGGCAGGACCGAATGTTTGCAGTGCGCTGTATAGGGCCAAAGAGAATATGGGGAGATTACACAGCGAGACCCTCGTGGAGGGGCCGCCACAGACGCCTATGGGGAAGCTCGAGGCTGCGATAAGCATATTGGGCAGTTATGGACACAAATGGTGCGGGCCGGAGCCATAATGAGGATTAAGGCCGAAGCGGCGCCAGGCATTCCTCTTTTTGATTTTTCCTGATTTGCTACCCCTGCGACGAGGATTTATAAAGATTCATCTGGATGGATAGGCAGGTGAATGCATATGGGAAGACCAAGTGTTTGCAGTGCGCTGTATAGGGCCAAAAGGAATATGCAGAGATTGAACGTCGCGATTGCTGCAGATGGGCCGCCAGAGACGCCAATGGCGAAGCTCGAGGAAGCGATTTCGGTATTGAACAACAAGGCAGGCTACTGGTGCGGAATTAATCCGTAGCAGTAAAGAGACTAATCCGGCAAAAGGTGAAAAACATGGTGAAAACAAGTGTTTGCAGTGCGCTGTATAGGGCCAAAGAGAATATGGGGAGATTACACAGCGAGACCCTCGTGGAGGGGCCGCCACAGACGCCTATGGGGAAGCTTGAGGCTGCGATGTCGATACTGCATTCCTACACTGGCAAATGCGGCTGGGGATGAACTGGGGCCGCCAGAGATGCCAATGGAAGCGATTTCGGTATTGAACAACAAGGCAGGCTACTGGTGCGGGACCGCTAAGTAAAGAGGTTTGGGGTGGAAGTATGATATTTCTGATAATGCCGCGGCCAAGTGTTTGCAGTGCTTTGTATAGGGCCAAAGAGAATCTGGGGAGAATACGCCCAGAGACTCTCGGGGTGGGGCCGCCACAGACGCCGATGGATAAGCTTGAGGCTGCGATGTCGATACTGAACTATCACACGGGCAAATGCGGCAGGTAGTGAACTGACCAGCCTCTTCTGTTTTTAATCTTTTTACACGGTTATGGGGCAGTGCCACGAGAATTTATAAAGGTTAATTTGGATGAATAGACAGGGTGAATGTATATGTCAAGTCCGAGTGTTTGCGCGGCGTTGTACAGGGCTAAAGAGAATATGGGAAGAATTAGACCTCACGTTGTGGCCGCGGAGGGGCCGCCACAGACTCCCATGGGGAAGCTTGAGTCTGCGATGTCGATACTTTATAACAAGACCGGTAAATGCCCCGGCATATTCTGAACTGACCTGGCTCTTCTGTTTTTAATCTTTTTATTCTAATCCTCAGCATGGACAAGAAACAGGCAGAGGGCATCTGGCGGCTTTTCAGGACACTGTGCAAAAGGACATACACGTTCAAGCATATAGAAGCAGACATCATGCTGAAGGAGAAAGGCATCCCCCCATTCCCAACCATCGGCATAGGCAAGGGGGCCGTCACAGCCTACGAAAGCCACTCCGGCCGGGCTGCCTGGATATATTCGCCATGGAAAGACGGGAGGGACTGGTATCTCGGGTTCGAGTACAAGGGCGTGGGCTGCGAAGGCGGGAAGATGAGGCGCATGGGGAGCGGCGTGTGGGGGGGCGCGTATAAGTTCCATGCCATGGAGGAGCACAGGTTTTCCAGGATGGCGTTCGAGGCCGGCGCGTTCTGCCAGAGGCCCATTGCAGTCTATGACTACGGGACGTTCTACGGCAAGCCGCTTGCGGTCGTTGTGAGGAGCTTCGTCTCTCCGCTCAGGATGTCCGATTTCCTTTTCAACAAAAGGCTCTACAGCAGGTACCTGGAGACAAAAGGGGAGACGAGCCAGGAGCACTGCGATTCCGTCTCGACGCTGCTGGGCGCGAGCGTCCGCAGCCTCCTGGATGCCGGCCTCTACCACGGCACCATGGGCATAAACAACATAACCAGCGAGGGCGAGATAGCAGACTTCGAACCGACAGGCGGCGGGACCTGGGAAGGGCTCATGGAGAGCCAGGACCCGTTCTTCAGGTATATCGCCATAAGCAGGGTGCTCAACGCAGGCAAGACCTCGTTCCCCAGGTACCAGAAGGACTTCAATCAGAACTTTGCTGACGCCTTCTTCGGCAGGAAGGTGGAGTTGGGGCCTGTGAAGCCGGCCCTCCAGATAGCGGAAAGGTACTGCAAGACGAAGATAGAGACCGGCAAGCAGCTCAAGTCGAACAGGAGACCTGCGGAGCTCAGGAAGGCCATACGCATGGTCATGCAGCTGAGACGGGGCGCCAAGACCGCGATGGACAAGAGAATCTACGATTACGTGCTGAAGACGATAACAGAGCCTCCGGAATAGGCCTAGCCCCGGGAAGCGAATAAACAAACATTATCCCCCAGTCTCGGGTTTGCTGTTCCGGGTCTTGAAGTCCGGCAGGACTTCGAGAACTTGGGGCAATCGAGTTCGACGTGTCGAACTCGGTGCGCAGGGAAGTGTGCTTCCCTGCCGCCGCAGCCCCATGGTTGCGAATTTTGGGTTTTGTGTTCCGAGTTCTGGGTTTCTTGATGAATAGAGAATAGGAAAAGTAGAAGAAGAAAATAGAAAAATAAAGGAAAAAAGGAAAGCTTTAGACTTTCCTTACCTGCGCGACGAAGTCCTGAGCCGCTGCCAGTGTGTCAGCGGCTTCCTTGCCCGCCACCACTATCTTGGAGCCTGCCACGACTTCCTTCACGACCTTGGTCTCAGCGGTCCAGTCCACTGGTGCTGCCTGCAGGAGATCCGCTGTCACTGAGTTGACCTTGTCGCCACCCACTGTGACCAGCGTGTTCACGCCTGCCGCATCAGAGTCCAGAATGACCAGGTTGCCTGCATATGCTGCCGGCAGGGCCACCTGCACAGACGGAGCGTTGTTCGGCATTATCTTGGCCGATACCCCGCTCATGTCTGCGGTGCAGGACACCGCTCCGCCAGCGCTGCATGCGCCGACTGTCTCGGTAATCTCAAGCACCTTCACGGTCACTCCGCTTATGGTCGTCGACTCGCCCTCGCCAAGGGTCACTATGGTCTTGTCCTCAGAACCGGCTGCGGTTGAGGAAGACGCAAGGAACCACTCAGCCCTTGCGAGCTTGTGGGCCATGCTGAACTCCACGCTGTCAGAGTCCATGGACTTGAAGACCGAGCCCCTCTCGGAGATGTAACCTTCCTCGACCATCTCGGTGCCAGGAGTCACAGGACCTGTGGGGATGCCAGTGCCGGCGGCGTCATAGTACTCGTTCGGGCCGCCGAGGCTGCCGGTGTCTTTCGGGTTGGCTGTCGCGTGGCCATAGAAGACCTCTTCGCCGTCCGATGTCAGGTCCATGGTGTCTCCGCCAGGGCTGCTCGATGACTCGAAGTCAAAGGTCGCATCGCCAGGTGTGCCGGTGCCGACATCGGTGATACCGAACATCCAGTAGTCCACGAACTCGTTGGACGGGCCGGTGCCTGCCTTCTCCGCAATCGCGAAGTAGAAGTCAGCGCAGTCGGTGCTGGTGCACAGAGAGCCCCCAGAACCGCTCGCGTAACCTACGCTTTCGAGCAGGTCGCCCAGCTGGTCTTCGTCGGCTCCACTCACGCTGCCAAAGAGGTCATCCTCTATGAGGATTGCGCCTCCGGCCGGTGGTGCGAACTCATTGTCACCGTCTCCGATGGCATCGTAGCTGACTTCTGTGCCGATCTCGTCACCAGTGCCGGCGTATACCGGTTTGTTCAGGTCGTTGTACTCGTAGAACCCGTAGTTGTCGCTGGATGGCGAGGTGTGCATGAAGACCGTGCCTGCGCTCAGGATGAAGTCAACACCGGATGGCGGATAGGCCCCTGGCGGGACTTTGCCGAGCCAGTAGGGCGAGTAGCCCGTGTCATCCTCAGGGTCGCCGTCGTTGTCAGCGTCGCATGAAGCAGCTTCCCATGGGCCGTAGATGCCCGGGAATCCGTCATCTGCGCCGTAGTCGGCATGCAAGGCCACAAAGAACTGGTCATCGGACAACTCGCCGTTGATGTCGCTCCTGTCGACCGAGAATACCGAGCCGCTGTCTCCAGAGCTCACCTCCACGTACGGTGCATATATGATGCACTTCGACTGCACAGGGTCTGCGCCTGTGTCGTCGCAGACGGTCGGCGTGGTAGTGTCCACATCGCCAGTGCTGCAGCTCGTGAAGGGTCCCTTGCCTGCGGAAATCTCCTTGTCTGTGGTCTTTATCTCGAACTTCAGCGACTTCCTGTCGTCTGAAGTGAGGTCAAGGCCCTTGTAGGAGAGTTTCCAGACCTCCGGATCCTGCACGATTGACACATAGTCGCCTGCTTCCAGGTCCTGTTCACCGCTGCTGGAGATGTCCTCGACATCCTCAGAGAAGAGAACGATGGTCCTCAGGGTGTCCACAGCGACTGCATCGCTCAGTGGGTCACCGGTGGTGGCGTCCATGTTCTTCCATCCCAATGCAACATCGTAGCCTGGGTTGGTGTCCTCGCCCTGGTCAAGCTCCTGTCCGTCCTTGAGCTCAAGCTCCTTTGCGAAGATAGCGACGTCAGCCCACTTGGCTCCGAAGGTGTAACCAGGTGCTACCTTGT
>Ga0315275_10000154_pt1 | contig 54459 bp, 45 predicted proteins | sample YL17G03_0_MG_FD_205557 | JGI IMG/M metagenome (GOLD analysis project Ga0315275, IMG submission 205557) | Sediment microbial communities from Yellowstone Lake, YNP, Wyoming, USA - YL17G03_0 | ecosystem: Environmental > Aquatic > Freshwater > Lake > Sediment | place: USA: Wyoming | collected... | reverse complement strand
CTCCGATATCCCCGGAATGGTCCGGTCGAGGCGCTCCTTCATCTCGCGGGCCGCGCGGTTCGTGAAGGTGAAGGCGAGGATGTCGTGCGGCCGCACCTTCTTCTCCGTGACGAGATACGCGATCCGCTCGGTAAGAACGCGGGTTTTCCCGCTCCCCGCGCCGGCGATTACCAGCACGGGACCTTCGGTCGTGCGAACCGCTTCCAGTTGTTTGTCGTTCAAAGGAAATGACATGGTTTTTTTCCAGACGATCCCCGAAGGCTATACGTAAACGCGTGACGTTGCAATAGCAAGGTGGCGCGCGGGGTCGTCCGTGCGGTGGAGCTCCATCGCGGGTCCTCGCTCCACGCGTCGAGATGAACGGGAGGGAGGGTGATCGCGGGCCCTTTCGCGGGAGCGAGCGAGGATCGTCCGGCCGCAAGGCCGGAAAGCCGAGCGAAGCGGAGCGAGGGCCCGCGATCACCCTCCCTCCCGTGAGCACGGCGAACACGGCGCGGGTGGCGGCCACGGGCGCCCGCTCACACGCGCAGCGAAGTGAGCACGGCAGCGGGCGGATGGCCGAAAGGACCCGCGATGGCCCTCCAACGCACAGCGCTGCGATTGTCGGATCGAGAACTAGAACGCCGGGCCCATGAAGAAGGTAAAGTGGCTCGCGTAGACCTCATTGAGGTCGGTCTGCCAGGCGAGCTGGAAGTTGAGCAGAAAATACGCCATGTAAAGATGGACGCCGAAGCCGAAGTCCGCGCGCACATCGTCGAACTGCAGACCCCCAACGTTGCTTCGCAGCGGATGGATGTCGTTCTTGTTCCACGCGGCGCCCGCGTCGAAGAACAGCTTCCCGCCGATGTTCCCCAGACCCCAACGTCCGGGAAATCCGAGGACGAGAGCGTCGATCAGGGGGAACCGGTACTCAACGGTGCCGAGGGCCATTCTCGAACCGTCGAACGCGATGTAATCATACCCTCGCAACGTAGACGGTCCTCCGATGAAGAACGTCCTCGAATCCCTTCCCTCGCTCCCCGCGAAGGCGAGACGAAACGCGACGGAGTTTCGATAGAAGATCCTTTTGTACTTGCGGTAATCGAGGTACAGGGTCGACCGCGATACGTCCTGCTCTGCGAATTCCACAGCCTTAGAGACGCTGATCATCCATCTGGATCCTTCGACGGGGCCAAAGAGATCGTAGAACGACGCATCGTGAACGAACGAAACGCTCGGTTCGAAAAGACGCCGCGTCGACTTCGCGGTTTGCTGGTAGACGATCTGGTCCGACGGCGCGCTCACAGCCTGCTCGAAAAACTGTCGCTCGGACACAAAAGCTTGCAGCTCGAGATCCAAGCGATCGAACGTGCTGAAGGGCATGCTGACAAGACCGTACAGCCCGTAGTTCCGCTCGGCGAATAGTCTGAAATCCCCGAACGACTCGCCGATCGACGAGACGGGGCTGTTGAGGTAGTTCCGGAATTGAAACACGCCGAACCCGTAATTGACCCGGCGTTTGAGGTAGTAGTACGACGCGAAGATGTCCGAGTCCGCAATGTCGCTCTGAATATTGAAGGAGAGCACCATCCGGTGATCGCCGAGGATGTCGCTCAGCGCGATCGTGTTCGCCAGGCCAAAACCGTACCCCGTGGCGAAATAGAGACCCCCGCTCCCCACGTAATCCGGCGCGAGCTTCAGCCTGTAATTGGCCACCGTCGCTCCCTTGGTAACGGGCTCGTCGGGCGGCACCGGCCGGTGGACCCCTTCGATCGATTTGCCGGGGATCGGCGGCGAACCAGGTTTCGAGACCTCCAGATTTGCCTGCCCCGTCTCGTCCCCAGGCTCGCCGGCGGCCACGGTCTCATCCGGCGGCCGTGCCTCGACGTTGAAGATCGACGCGGAGTCTTTGGCGGTCACCGAGAAAACCGACTGGGTCACGGAAGATGCCTCGGCCTGGTCGTTCGCCGTCGACCGCGGAGAGTCTTTCGGACTCATCTTCGCCCTCTCTAAAGCGGCGGCAAGAGGAATATCAGGTCCCGCCGCACCCTCGACGCCCGCATCGGCACGCCGTCCCGCCGTTCCTTCGCCGGGCTTCACGCCGGCGAGAATCGGCTCGTCCGCGAATCTCTGTTTCAGAACGTTCCCGAGATCGTCCGAGATGAACACGTCGTATCCACCCTCGAGGAACGCGGTGAAGCTCAAGCAGTTTTTGGCTTCGTTCGCATCGGGGGTAAAGACACCGCCGAGCACATCGGTGATGCGGTAGTGCGTCCCTTTCTCGAGATCGGCGAGATAGAGGTTGCTCACCCCCGTCACATCGGACACAAAAACCATTTTCCGGCCGTTGTCGATGACAACGGGGCTGTCGTCATGTCCCGGCGTTTCGATGAGGGGTCGCATGGCCCCTGTTTCGACGTCGATCTCGTAGATGTCGAGGCTCAATCCCCGTTTCACGTTTCCGTACGCGACAAAATCCATCTCGCTGAGTTCGCGTTTCCCCTCGGCATTCATCGCGAGCGGGACGGGAACGGTCATCTCGGGAAAATAGGCGAACACGATCCTCTTCCCATCGGGAAAAAAGCGAGGGCTCAATTGATCGGCGGCGTCGTTCGTAAGCCTCCGCGTCTTACCCGTCTCGACGTTCACGAGAACGAGATCTGTTTGGCCGCCGAAATTGGCGCTGGCGCAAATCACGTCGCCCTTGGGCGACCAGGCGGGAGACTTGAGCTCGTCGCAATCCACCCTGATCCGCTTTTTGACTTTTCCGTTGTTGGAATCGACGACGTAGAGAACGTCCAGGCCCTTGGACTTCGCCACGAACGCCAGGAACTTTCCGTCCGGACTGAATGAAATGCTGCTCGTGAAGAAATGAAGCGATTCGAAAAGGCTCGACCGGTAGCCGCTCACTAGTTTTTTTATGATCTTGTTGTCGACCGTCGACATGATGAAGATCGACATGAACCCGTCCCGATCCGAGAAATAGGCGATCTTCTCCCCATCCGGCGACATCACCGCTTTCGTGTTGTAGTACGCGCGGTCCTTCTGGTGGTTCGTCACCCGCCGCCCGATTTCCTCCGCCTCGGCCTTCTCGCCGTACATCGGCCAGTAGTGTTTGCGAAGGGCCTTCTTCCACCGCACGCTGAACTCGCGGACATCGAGACCCAGAGTCCTCTCGAGAGCGACATCCGCGCTTCTTGTCGAACCCAGGGCGAAGAGGAGTTCCCGGACCTTTTCCTTGCCGTAGGTATCTTCGACATAGTTCAGAGCCGACTGACCCGCCTTGTACACCATGAAGCCGTTTGCGTAGTCGAGATCGGAGAGATAGTCGTGGACAACGGCATCGCGGATGAACATGTCCGACTCCGGATCCCAACCGGTGGAGAGATACTCCGCCACCCCCTCGGCGATCCAGAGCGGCATCGGAAAGAGGTAGTTCTGTGAAAACACACTGTCGAGGAGCTTGTTGTAGACGATCTGAAACGTGAACACGTGGGCGAGCTCGTGGATGGCCGTGTGTGCGAAGGTATCGTAGGAACCGGTGAACGGCAGGACGATCCGTTTCCTCGAGGGTTCGGCGAACGCCTGGACACCTTCTGGCACAAGCGTCTCCGCGATGTTGTTTTCCAGGAAGTCGTTGTGAGCGCCGTACAAGATGACCGGGACCTTCCAGGGGAGGGTCTCCTGGAGTTTGTCGGAAAGCATCGTGTAGCCGTCCTCCATGATGAGCGCCGCCCTCACCACGAAAGCCTCTGACCCCTGGTAGAAGTAGAACTCGAAGTGCGGGGTCGTAAGCACTTGCCACTTCAAGTCTTTGTATTGGATCTTGTTGCGGCCGAACTGCGCGTCCGCAGGCAGCGCAAAGCAGAGAACAGCGGCGACAACGATGCCGATAGTGTATATGCGGTATCTCAGAGCCACGTCGTCTTCCTTTTACTGCCGACATGGGTCAGACGGGCCACCCCGCGGGCAATCCGCCCCGACCCAAGACTCCCATGTCTACAACTTATGACCCCGTCAGGGCGTTCTCAAGAGGAAAACCGAACCTGTGGCGAGGGGCCTCCGCGCGGGAAGCCGCGCGAAGTGGAGCGAGGGCGTGCATGACTCTCCAACCCATAAGCCACGGCTAGTACTCCCAACGAAACTTGAGATCGAAATTGATCTCATCAGTCGCCTGGCGGCTCGTCCCCTCGAGTCCCTTCTGGTAGTACTGGATGATTTCCGACCGGAGGAGGAGCATGCTGCTCAACCGGTATTCGACTTCGAGCTGCCGGGCGCTTGAGATCCTAAGACCTTGCCGATAATTGAGATACAGATCTTCCGATAGATAGCGGCCCACCGCGATGCTCACCTCGTTCTCGCGGCCGCCCGTCCCGTTCGCCTGTCCCACCGGGTTTGTTTCGACGGCGATGGTCATGTTGCTCATTTGCGCGTTGAGGATCCGTTCCAGATAGTTGGATGCAAGACTCGTGGCGGTCTCCCCGGCATCCCACGCACCCCCTTGGGCAAAGGCCGCCCCACCGGTGACCACCTGGCCACCGAGCATCGCCCAGATGTCGGCCTCGCTGTAACCCGGCTCGCTGTAGCTCAACGTAATCTTGGGTTCGTTTTCGTCGGCGGGCCAGGAGAGGTTGAGGAAAATCTTGTGTTCCACCTCGCCCACGCGCCCGTACGGGGTGTAGGCGTCGAGGGAGATCCCCGGTCTCAAGGTCGTCGCCGTTGCGAAATCGAAACGTCCTTCGGTGATGCGGAATCTGTTGTTGTAGAGGGTGTACGACCCCCGAAGCACACTGAGATCCCCGCGCAGGTAGAGTCCCGTCTGTTCCCGTTTGAGCACGAGATCGCCGCCCATCTCCATGTTGACCTCGGGGTTCCGGATCCACACGTTCTTCGGCGCATGAAGTTCGAGATCGCAGATCCACGACGGTGATTCCGTCGGCATGGAAAGGGGCGACGGCGGTCCCTCCTGAGCGGCAAGCGTCCGTGTGATCACGGCCTCTTTGACATCGAGTGACCCGGTGACCGACGGCACGGATCGACCTTGTTCACCGGCGTGGGATCTGACCTGTATCTTACCGCTCTGAACCGATTGGAAACCGGTTACCGTAAAAACCGGGACATCGGTGAGCGTCACATCGAAAGCGTAGCCGGAGACGCCGAAACCTTTGAGCGTCGCCGTCCCCCGGGCGCTTACGATCCCCTTCTTCTCCTTGCGGGCGGTGAGAGAAGTGAGCGTCACGCGATTGTCTCGAATGGTCACGTCGGCGTTCACGTTCCTGAAAACCTCGTCGGAACCCGTCACGCGCAGCGCCGCATCCCGAAGCTCGATGTCTCCGGCAAAGTGCGGTTCGTCGGCGGCACCCCTGACGTCGAGGTGGCCGCTCAGCTTTCCCGTCGCAGCGGCGATGGCGTCTACGTGTCCCGCAACGATGGAAAGATCTCCGACGGAGACGTCGGCGCCGAAATCGACCGGGGCGTCTCGATTGAACTCGAACCCCTTCGCAATATCGAAAGCAAGTGGGAGTGCTCCTTTGATCGTAGCCTTGTTCTTTCCATCGTCGGCCGACAACGATTTCACGGTCAGGCGGCCGCTCTCGTAAGCGAGATCCGCGCGGATGTCGGGCAGGACCAGTCCCGAATCCGCGCGCGAGATCACGATCCCCGAGAGTTCCATCTTCGGTGCGGCCAGCGTTTGCGCGAGCGTGGCGCGCCCCGAAAAGACGCCGTCCCAGTCGGCGTTTTTGTAGAGCCGTTTGACGAACAGCGTCAGCGGGACGCGCTCGCCTTTCGCGTCGAGGAAGATATCGGCGTTCCACGCTTTGTCTTTGTCCAAGTCGGCTTTCGCGAGCGCGACCGGCGACTGAAGGTGCTTCCACCAACCCGTGACGCTGAGCGAGTCTTCCCCATCGTTGACGCAGAGGCGATCAAGACGGTATCCATCGCCGCTGAACTCCCCGTCCAACGTGAGCCGGGTGAACGCAACGTCGCCCACGGTCCCATCCCTTACGTCCGCGGACAATCGAATATCGGGGTTGTCGAGGTCCCCGCGAACCGCCGCGTCGAAACTCCCCACGCCCGAGAAGCGAAACCGCCTCCCCGCTCCCGGCACGAGTGAGAGATCGACGTTTTTCCCCCACAAACGGAGATCGGTCGTGTTCGAGGTCGTCGAATAGCGGCCCGAGACCCCCATTTCGTACCCGTTCGCGGAGAGCACCAGGTTGTCGATCACGGTCGAGTCCTCAGTCAGCGCCATCCGCGTCTGACTCCGGTTTCGCCACGTCATGTCCGGGGCCTGGACGGCGAGATGCTTGACGAGTACCGACGCCTCCGTCCCTTTCGTCTCGACGTCGAAATCCGCCGTGATGAGGGTGTCTCCCTTCGAGAAACTGAAGTCACGGACCGTCAGATTCTTGCCCTGGGTCTCGAAGAGCACGTGCGGAGATGAGAACTCCCAGCCGCGGAAGTAGAGCCGACGGCCTTCGACGTCGACCGTCGCCGCGGCGCGCGGACTGCCGACCTTTCTCGCCTCCGCGTGCACTTCGCCCGAATCGATCCGCGCTGAAAGGTAGGTGAGATCACGCCAGGTACTGTTCACGTTGACCTGGAGCGCATCGAGAGGACCTACGAGCTTCGCGGTGAGATCCACCGTCCCGCCGATCCGGGGGAGCGCGAGGTATTTCGTGACATAATCCAGCTCGTTCCCCTCGAGGTTAAGGACGAAGTCCGCCTCGTTCCTCGCGTCAATCTTGCCGAAGCCCCTCAGTTCGATTCCGGGCCTCGTGAGCGTGAACGCGCGAACGTCGAGTCCCGTTTTTTTACTCCATCTCCCGGCAAACTGGATTTCCTCGCCCTCGAAGCCGCTCACGACCGAGTGTCGAAGATCGGCCCGGATATCGTACGTCTTTGCCGTGCCGTCGTAGTCGAGGTGGACAAACCCGTTGAGATTGGTCTCAGGAGCGCCGCCGTCCGGGACGAATCCCTGAGTGATGTCCAACCCCTCGCAGGCGCCTTGGAACGTGTATCCTCCGGTTTTTCGGTCGTAGGTCACGTCACCGTTCAGCCGGCACCCATGCACCTCTCCTTCCAAGGACGAGAGATGCACCTGTTGGGGCGTAACAACGCCCTCGAGTGTGAGTCCGCTAAACACGAGACCCAGCGCGCGTCCGGTCAGACTTCCCGCTACTGCCAGGGAGTCTCTGGTGCCGTTGACAACGATGCTCCCTCCCACCTCGCCGTGCTGCTCGGGGATCCACCCCAGCGACGAGAGCTCGTCGAGGTTGAGGGGGTTGAAAACACCTTGCACGTGGTGGAGGCGCCCGTTTTCGTACCGGCCGCTGAGCATCACGAGCGATTCTCCGAGCCGGATCACAACGTCGTTTGCGCTCACGCGTCCGCCGCCGAAGTTGATCTTGGCGCGTATCGACGAGATATCCCTTTCTTTCCCCTCGAGGGACGCGCGGCCCTGATCGACCTCGATCGTACCCTTCCCCTGCGCGTACCGGGCCGAGCCGGTGACGTCGACTTCCTTGATCGAAAACGGCGCATCCTTTTTCTCGACGGCGATCTGAAGATCGTGTATAGTGAACCGCCGGATCTCCACCTGCGGCGACACCCCTTGTTCGGAAAAACCGCCGAGACCGCGCACGACGGGGACGATCGGTTTTCCCTCCTTGTCGTACCAGAGAGAAATCCTCACCTTGTCGAACCCGAGCTGCCCGATGATCATCTTGAGCTTGAGGACCTCGAACACATCGAAGTTGACCGTGACCTCGTCCACGGATATCACCTTTACGGACTGGTCGTCATCTTGGTAGCGGATGGCCGCGTCGGCGACGGACGCGTGGCTGACGAGATCGCTCGTCACTCTGCCGCACGAAAATTGGAACGGCGTTCCTTTGAAATAGTGGTCGTTCACATACTGGGTCAACTGGTGGGAAAGGACGCTGCTCCGTTGGAACACGATCACCGCGATAGCAACGGTCAACACGAACGCGAGCGCGAAGGTCAAGCCTCGATGGACTCTGATTCTTCTTTTCTTGTCTTCCACGGGTGTCACGCAACTAGAAGATTTGCCCCAGACTCAGATGAAAACGGCCGAACTCGTCCGTCACGTCCCTCTTGACCGGAATCCCGAAGTCGAGCCTGATCGGGCCCACCGGTGTGTTGTACCGGAGCCCCACCCCGAGGCTGTAACGAAAATCGTGGTCCGTCACGTCATTTGTTTTCACAAACGGATCGAAATCCTCGATGTCGACCCCCCCGAGACTCCGCCAGACATTTCCGCCGTCGGCGAACACTGCGGCGGAGAACCGGTACCGCGAGAAATAGGGGACGGGGAAACGGATCTCGGCGTTCCCGACGATGAGCAGACGGCCGCCCACAACGGTTTCAACCGGGTCACCTGTCCCTTGCTCGACGGGCTCCTTCGGACCGAGACTGTTCTCATTGAAACCCCGCACGGAGTTCCCGCCCCCCGTAAAAAAACGATTCTCGATGGGAACACCCGTGTCCTTGGACGCGCCGTAGGCGTCGGCAAAACCGAAACGACCCCGTAGCGCGAACACCATACCGCGGCTTTGGGTCCAGTATTTCTGGAGCGACGTGTTGAGCGTGTAAAAATCGTTGTCACCCCCCAGCACCCCTCCGGCCAGCTCCGCACGGAGGTCACGATAGCCCCCCCTTCGGGGATCGTGGACGAAGTCGCGTGTGTCGTTGCTGATCGCAGAAGCGACGAACCTCGAACGGGACCTCTCCGTCCCGATGTCGGGCACCTCGCGCTCGATGCGCTCGTCGGAGAAGCGCACCGTCAGATCGGTCCGCGGACTCAAGTGCCGCCCGCCGCCGATGGCGGCGCCCCGTGTGCGGATGATGATCGGCTCGACGGTGGCGTCCTTCTCCAGGAATGCGTTGACGCCCAGCAGAAACTTGGTTCCCAGGACATGCCGCTGGCTGAACTCGGCGTCGTACCTGTAAAACTTCACGCGCGGTTCGAAGTTCGCGAAGTCGACGACACCTTCTTCGAAGAGCCCGAAGGAGTACTCCGCCTTCAGTCGAAGCCGCCGTCCCCTGCCGAACATGTTTCTGTCCCCCCACTCGCCGGTTACGCGGCTCCCGAGGATGTTTCCGACACCCAACCCCACTTCGAAGTACGCCGGCTTGCGTTCGCGGACCCGAACGCTCACGTCCACTGTGCGGGCCTCCGTGTCGAGATTTTCGGGGACGATCTCCGCCTCGGTAAACAGCCCCGTCTCAAAAAGGTTCCTCTGGGTTTCGATCGCCTTGCTCAACCGGAACGTTTCTCCTTCCTTGATCACCAGCTCCCGCTCGATGATGCGCGGCTTCGTGAGACGGTTTCCCTTGATTTCGATCCGGCGGATTGCGACCACGGGACCGGGTTCGATGCGGTAGAGGAGGCGAACTGTTTTCCCCTCGACCGCGACGGAGTCATCGATTTCCACGGCGAGGTACCCCTTGTCGAAGTAGTTCCTCTTCATCGTGTAGACGTCCCCGTTGACAAGCGCGGGATTGAAGGGAACGCCAGGTTTGAGACGGAGATCTTTCGAGAGTTTGTCTTGAGAAATCTGGCCGGATCCCTGGAACGCCACGACTTTCACGCGTGTGGGCTCGCCTTCGTCTATTTGTATGATGATGTCGACAAACGCCCCGTTCTCCAGCAGTTCGAGCCGTTCGAGTGTCACCTTCGCGTCCAAGAACCCGTTCGCCCGGTAGAACGCTTCGAGAGCGGCCGTGTCGCGGCGAAGCGTCTCCCGGTCGAGCCGCGGTCTACGGAGAATCGCGAAGAAAGGCGCCTCCGTGGTTTTCATCTGCCGTTTGAGATCCTTGTTCGAAAATGAATGGGACCCGTTGAAGACGATGCGGCCGATGAACGGTTCTTTGGCCTTCGCCGGAAGGTCCACCTCTTCGGCGCGCACACTCTCCGGGCCAAAGAAGGTCATGAACAGGGCCAAAAGCGCGATTGCCAACCCCGCGATCCATCGCGTAAGATCGGTCTGCGCGCCGATCCGCGCGCAAACGTGAAACGACAAGAACTTCGATGACAAGGACTTCAATTCGATGGCCTACCCCGGTCCAACCAGAGCTCTTTCGCTGTCTCTCCTGAGAATCAGCCTCGTAGTCGCCCTGGTATTCGTGTCATCCTACTGCACCCACCGCGACAATGAAACGAAGAATGTGGGACTCTCGACCGACGAAGCGTATCTCGTCGACACGTACGTCCGGATCGCGGAAGGGCAGGATGTTCGTATCGTAAGCTATGCAAAATCGGAAAGCCTGTTCGCCGCGCTCGATTCTACGATAGACACGACCCGTGTTTCAAACACCATCCGGAAGCTCAACTCGAACCCCGACCGGTGGATTCTCGTCTTCCGGAGCATCGAGCAGGCCATGGGGTCGGACCGCGGCAAAGGCGAATCAGAAGAGAGCCGGTGACGAACCGGCGCACCGGGTCAGATCGATCACCACGACGAAAATCATCAGCGCGATGAGGAGCACAAAACCAGCCTGGGTGAGCACATCGCGCAGACGGCGGTTCAGGCGCCGCCGCGTGGCCCCCTCGTAGAAGAAGAGCGTCAAGTGCCCCCCGTCGAAGGGGAGGATGGGAAGCAGGTTGAAGATGCACAGATTGATGCTGAAAAACGCCAGAAAGTAAATGAGGTAGTTGAACCCCCACCGCGCCATGTCTCCGGCCATCTGCGTGATGAGAATGGGCCCCCCGACGGCGTCGATCCCCGTGCGCCCGGTCACGAGGAGTTTCAGAAAAGAGAGAATCTCCGCGATCATGCGCGTGGACGACTCGAAGCCCATCACAACGGCGCGGGGCAGCGGGACGCGCTCGTTCCGGTAAGAAGGCCCCACTCCAACTTGTCCGACGATTTTGAATTCCGTCTTGGAACCCTCTTTGAGAACCCGCTTGCGAACAGGAGTGATGCTGTCCTCGTGCTGTACCCCCTCTTGCGACCACCGCACCACGAGCGGCACGTTCGGGCTCGCGTGAACGATCCGTTCGATGTCGGAGAAACTCTCGATCGGCGCGCCGTTGATCGCCTCCACCACCGCGCCCGACCGCATCCCCGCGCGGTACGCCGGCCCGTCGCGCTTGACCTGGCCGATCAGCGAGGAGATATAAGGATAGAACCCGATGTTCACGCGGTTGTCTTCGATCCTGCACTTGAAATCGACGGTGAGGGTATCCTGCCCGCGGAGAATCTCGAGCGGTATCACGTCCTCTCTATGCTCCCATACGGCGTCGATGATCTCGTCCCAGTTCGTCACGTGCTTTCCGCCCACTTCGAGGATCGTGTCTTTTGTCATGAGACCCACCGAGTCCGCGGGAGAACCGGCATCGATATCACCGATCGCCGTCGTCTGCGACGGCACGCGGAGACCCTGACCGACGTACATCGCCACGTAGATGAGAACGGCGAGGACGTAGTTCGAAAAGGGGCCGGCAAAAACGACGGCGCTTCGAACGAGCGGGTGCTTGTTGATGAAGTAGCGGTGGGGATCTATATCGGCGTCGGCGATCTCGTCGGCGTCGCCTCCCCTGGGAGCTTCCTTCACTTCGCTGCTTTCCGTCTCCCCGGCGAACTTCACGTACCCGCCGAACGGGAGGGCCGAAATCGCATATATAGTCTCGCCGAAACGTTTTTTGATGAGCTTGCGCCCGAACCCGATGGAGAACACCTTGACGAAAATGCCGAGCTTCTTGGCCACGATGAAGTGGCCGAATTCGTGCACGACGATGACGATGCTCAAGATGAAAACGCCGGCTAGAATCGTGATCAGCATTGTTCTCTTTCTTTTCTTCGCAGAGTGTCGTGGTTGCCAGGACCTGAAGGTGTCCCCGCGCTCAAATCCCGAACTCCTGTTTGATATACTCCCGCGTCCGGCGGTCCGTTTCGAGGATGTCCTCGAACGATTCGATCTTCGCCTGCGGGATCCGGTCCAGAGCTTTCTCGATCACCCCGTAGATCCTCGAAAACCCGATTTTTCCTGCAAGAAAGGCGCCAACGGCGGCCTCGTTCGCCGAGTTCAGAACAGCAGGCGCGCTTCCGCCAGCCCTCGCCGCCCGAAGGGCCAGCATGAAACACGGGTACCGCTCTTCATCCACATCTCGGAGCGTGAGACTGGGAAAATCGGTGATCCTGCTCCGCGCGACGTTCGTCTCGACGCGCTCGGGATACGTCAACGCGTAGAGAATCGGAAGCCTCATATCCGGCACTCCCATCTGCGCGAGGATCGAGTTGTCCTTGAATTCCACGAGACAGTGGATGATCGACTGCGGATGGATGACGACCTTGATCTTCTCGAAGGGAAGTCCGAACAACCAGTGGGCTTCGATCACCTCGAACCCTTTGTTGAGGAGGGTCGCCGAATCCACCGTGATTTTGTCTCCCATCCGCCATGTGGGGTGAGCGAGAACGTCACCGATCTTCGCATCCGCAATCTCCTCGATCGCGCGGTCCCTGAGCGCGCCTCCCGACGCCGTCAAGAACACCTGCTTGACATCGTCGAGCTTCGACGCAGCGAGACACTGGCTCAACGCCACGTGTTCGCTGTCGATCGGGATGATCGAAGCCCCATAGACCCTGGACGATTCGATGACGAGTTCTCCCCCCGTCACCAGCGCCTCCTTGTTGGCAAGAGCCACGGGGATCCCCGCGCGAAGAGCGGTGAGCGTGGGTTTGAGACCGACGAACCCGACAAGGCAGTTGACGAGAAGATCCGGAGAGGTGAGTTCGATCAGCTTCGCGAACGGATCTCCATCCGGCCCGACGGCGCGGACGGCGAGCTCGGGAGACTCGGCCGTGAAGCGGCGGTGGGCGTCGGGGTCGTGGACGAGGAAGCGGGCGCTCGGGTGCGCGGCGCACTGCTCCCTGAGGAGCCGCGCGTTCGACCGCGACGAGAGCCCCACCACCTCGAAATGACCGGGGTGGTGTGCCACAACATCGAGGACGTTCCGTCCGACGGAACCCGTCGAACCCAAAACGAGGAGACGCTTCTTCATGGTGCGCGGTGTGACTGCCTCACTGGAACACAACGAACTTGATGAAGTAATATATCAGGGGCGACGTGAAAAGCAAACTGTCGAAACGATCGAGGACGCCTCCGTGTCCCGGGATCATCTCTGAGGTGTCTTTGATGTCGGCGTCGCGCTTTATGAGCGACTCGAAAAGATCCCCGAACTGTCCCACGACACCCGCGAGCACACCCAGGGCGAGCGCGTGCCAGAGCTCGAGGTACGGCGCGAAGGTCTCCTTCGCGATGAGGGCGGCCCCCACGGCGCAGAGGAGTCCTCCGAGGGATCCTTCCCTGGTCTTCTTCGCGGAAATCCGCGGGATGAGCGGCCGACGCCCCACCAACGAGCCGACAATATACGCTCCCGTATCCCCTGCCCACGTCACAACGAACGCGAGAAACACGAACGACGCCCCGTATCCATAGTCGAGGTTGATCCTCAGCGGGTGCTCGCGAAGCATGATGAGATGGGAGCCGAGGAAACCGATGTAGATCACACCGAGGATCGTCGTCGCGATGTGAGCGGTCGCCATCTTGGTTTCTTTTCGCGTGATCTCCACGCCCATCAGCGTGACGAGCACCAGGGCTAGAAAAAAGTTCCCGTAGACCCCGTTTCTCAGAAACACGTACCAGGAGAGAACCAGCGCGCAGAAGATCCCGACGAGCTTGTACGGTCGGATTCCCTTGACCTCCATCATCCGGTAGAACTCCCACATCCCGACGAATATCACTGCGTCGATGAGAAGGAGAAAATGATATCCGCCCGCGTTCGTGATGATGATGAAACATGGTATGAAAACCACCGACGCGGCGACCCTCAAGAATATGGACGAGCGGAGAAAGGATCTCCGAACGGTGGTGGTCGGTGTGGAATCCATGCTCGTCCGCCTAGAGTCCGAACCTTCGCTCGCGCCTCTCGTAAGCCCTGATGCTCTCGATGAGTTCTACCTCGCGGAAATCAGGCCACAGTACGTCGGTGACCAGGATCTCGGCGTACGCGATCTGCCACAAGAGGAAATTCGACACCCTCATCTCGCCGCTCGTGCGAATGAGGAGATCCGGATCGGGGACTTCCGGATCATAAAGGGCCCCCCGGACGATTTCCTCGTCGATGCCGTCGACCTCGATCACGCCCGTCTTCACCCGCTCCGCGATTCGCCGCACCGCGTCGACGATCTCCGCCCTCCCCCCGTAACTGATCGCCAGCGTAAGAACCAGACGACGGTTGTTTCTCAGTTTTGCCATCGTCTCGTCCAACGCCCGCCGGGTCGCCGTTGGAAGAAGATCCAACCGGCCGATTGCGCGAAGCTGGACACCGTTCTCGTTGAGCTCCTCGTATTCCCTCCTGAGGACCTCTTCGAGAAACAGCATGAGCCCGTTGACTTCTTCCTTGGACCGTTTCCAGTTTTCGAGGGAAAAGGTGTAGAGAGTGAGGTATGGAATCCCGATTTTCGCCGCGGTCCTGATGACCGTCCGCACGGACTCTCTTCCCTCGCGGTGGCCTTCCAGACGGGGCAGCTTCCGCTTCTCCGCCCACCGGCCATTGCCATCCATGATGATAGCAACGTGTTGAGGGAGATTCTTTGATTTCTTGAGCCGTTTGATCCGTTCGTCGATGTCGCTCTTCATTCAATCCGCCAAAGAGGTGGAACTCAACCGGTCGGCCGCCTCGCGGTGTCGGCCCCCCTCCCACGTCACACTTCCATGATCTCTTTCTCTTTGGCCACTAACACCTCGTCGACTTGCGTCACGTATTTGTCGGTCATCTTCTGGATCTCTTCGACCCGTGCGTGCATGTCGTCCTCGGAGATTTTGTGGTCCTTTTCGAGCTTTTTGAACCTTTCGTTCGCGTCGCGTCTGACGTTGCGGACGGCGACGCGGGTCTCTTCCCCGTACTTCTTGACGACTTTGACGAGTTCTTTCCTCCGCTCCTCGGTAAGAGGCGGAATGGGCAGCCGGATCAATGCGCCCTCGATCTGGGGGTTGAGACCGAGTTCCGATGCGTGAATCGCCTTGTCGATCTCGGGAATCATCGATTTCTCCCACGGCTGGATGGTGATCAGGCGGGGCTCTGGAACGGCGATGTTCGCCACCTGCCTCAGAGGAACCGTCTGACCGTAGTACATCACCCGAACGCCTTCGAGGAGTGCTGGGTTCGCCTTACCCGTGCGAATCCCCATCAGTTCGTGCTTGAGAGTCTCGATGGACTTCTTCATCGATTCTTCCGAGTGCTTGATGACCTCGTGCGGCACAGCAAACCACCTTCCTTAACAGACAATGGTTCCGACGTTTTCACCCTTCAAGATCCTCTGGAGATTGTGCTCTCTGTTGAGATTGAACACCACGATGGGCAAAGAGTTCTCCATGCACAGCGAAACGGCGGTGGCGTCCATCACCTTCAGCCCCTGGCTGAGAACGTCGATGTAGCGCAGGGAGTCGAACTTCTTGGCATTGGGGTTCTTGACGGGGTCGGCCTCGTACACGCCGTCGACCTTCGTCCCCTTGAGAACGGCCTCGGCCTGTATCTCGATGGCCCGCAGAGCGGCCGCCGTGTCGGTGCTGAAGTAGGGGTTCCCGGTCCCGCCGGCGAAGATCACGACGCGGCCCTTCTCGATGTGCCGTATTGCGCGCCGGCGGATGTACGGTTCCGCGAGCTGAGCCATCGCGATCGCCGTCATCACACGCGTTTCCACGCCTTGCTTCTCGAGGACCGCTTGGAAGGCGAGCGCGTTGATGACCGTGGCGAGCATCCCCATGTAATCGGCGCTCACCCTGTCGATCCCCTTCTCGCTCGCCGCTGTGCCCCTGAGGATGTTCCCGCCCCCGATGACGACACCCACTTCGGCGCCCTGACGCCGCGCGTCGGCGACCTCACCGGAGAGTCGAGCGAGCCGGTCGACACTGATCCCATCTCCGTCGGAGTGACGGACGAGCTCACCGCTCACTTTGAGCAGCACCCTCTTATACCGGAGATCAGTCGCCAAGAGACACCTGCGTTCACTGCCCGATCTGGAAGCGGGCGAAGCGGACGATCTTGATGTTCTCGCCCAGCTTGGCGATGAGCTCGTTCAGAAGACCGTGGACCGTTTTGGTGTCGTCCTTGATGAAAGGCTGGTCCAAAAGACAGCTCTCGGTATAGAACTTCTCCACCCGACCTTCAACAATTTTCTCGATGACGTTTTGCGGCTTCTTCTGCTCGAGCGCCTGTGTCCGAAACACCTCGCGTTCCTTCTCGAGCACGTCCGCCGCAATCTCCTCGCGGCTCAGAGCGAGTGGAGCCGCCGCCGCCACCTGCATCGCTATGTCGCGGCCGAACGCCTGAAACTCATCCGTCCTCGCCACGAAGTCGGTCTCGCAATTGAGCTCGACCAGGACCCCGATGCGGTTGCCCGGGTGGATATACGAGAGGACGAGCCCCTCGTTCGTCTTACGGTGGCTCTTCTTCTGGGCCGTGGCCAGTCCCTTGACCCGCAGGTAGTCGATCGCTTTCTCTATATCCCCGTTGCTCTGCTTGAGCGCGGTCTTGCAATCCATGAACCCCGCGTTGGTCCGCTCTCTCAGCTCTTTGACGAGCGATGCCGGAATCTCCATTGCAACCTCCATCTAGGCGACAGACCCTTCTCCCTGTTTGGTTTTCGCTTCCTTCAATATCTCGGCTTCCTGCCCTTCCATGTACCGGGCGCGTCCCTCGATGACCGAGTCCGCCACCATGCGGCAGAAGAGGCGTATCGCCCTCATCGCATCGTCGTTGCTCGGGATCGGGTAATCGACTTCCTCGGGATCCGCGTTGGTATCGATGAGCCCGATGATCGGGATACTGAGCTTTCTCGCTTCTCTTACGGCGTTGTATTCCTTTTTCGTGTCGATGACGAAGACGAGCGCCGGAAGACGATCCATGTGACGGATGCCGCCGAGAGTCTTGAGGAGCTTCTCTCTCTCTTTGCCGAGCCTCAGCGCTTCTTTCTTGGAGAACTGTTCGATTTTCCCGTCGGCTTCGAGCGATTCGAGATACTCGAGCTTGGTGAGGCTCTTACGGATGGTTCCGAAGTTCGTCAGAGTCCCGCCGAGCCACCGCTCCGTCACGTAGGGCATGCTGCACCGCGCGGCTTCTTCTCTGACCGCGGTCTTCGCCTGCATCTTGGTCCCGAGAAAAAGAACCGTTTTCCCCTGCCCGGCGAGCTCCTGGATCACGGTCTGCGATTTCTGGGCCGCATCGAGCGTCTTTCTCAGATCGATGATGTGAACGCCGTTCTTCGCCGCAAAAATAAAGGGCTTCATTTTCGGGTTCCACCGTTTCGTCTGGTGGCCAAAATGAACCCCTGCTTCCAACAGATCCTTGAGGGTGATCTCACCCATGTATGAACCTCCTCGGGTTGGGCCTCCACCGTCGCGACTGCCCATTCTCCTCGGAAGGAGAACACCCGGACACCCGCTTTGAGACGGTGTGCGTGATACGTTTCATTCCGCCGGCGAGATGACCAAACGGTCCCGACGGCGGACGGCCGAGCGTCGCGTGCCGCACGCGGCGGTAGGGGTGCCGCTCGACGACGATCGAAACAGGATTATCTCTTGGAGAACTGGAAGCGTTTGCGTCTGCCCGCCAGCCCGTACTTCTTCCGCTCCTTCATCCGGGGGTCTCTTGTGAGAAAACCCTTCGAACGGAGAACACCGTGGAGACGGTCGTCCACCTTTATGAGCGCCCTCGCGATACCGAGTTTTAGAGCACCGGCCTGCCCGGCGACTCCACCACCGCTCACCGTGGCGGTGATATCGTACTTACCGAGAGAATCGGTGACCTCCAGAGGTTGGCGGACCTGTATCACGAGAACCTCGCGCCCAAGGTAATCCACGAGCTCCTTGCCGTTCACGAGGGTCTTGCCCGTGCCCGGTCGGAGAAAGACGCGGGCTACAGCTTCCTTACGCCGGCCGATGGCCGATACCTGGTTCTTTTGTTCCATAAAGATGTTCCTTAGAATACCTCAAGAGCACAACACGCCGTGGGGACGATGCGCCCTTCGAATTATCCACTACGTAAGAAGTCACCTGCCGATGAGCAGTGCCTTCGGCTTCTGGGCTGTATGGGGGTGTGTGGGACCCGCATAGACCTTGAGTTTCTTCAAAAGCCGTCTCCCCAGGCGGTTCGACGGCAGCATTCCTTTGACCGCATGGCGGATCACGCGTGATGGATCCTTCTGCATGATCTCCTGGATGTTCCGGAACCTCAGCCCGCCGGGATAACCCGAGTAGCTCCAGTACATCTTCTGCTGCCCTTTTTTCCCGCTCAGGTAAATCTTTTCCGCGTTCACGACGACCACACAATCGCCGAGATCGAAGTGGGGCGAATATTCGGGGCGGTGTTTTCCCTTCAAGATCCCCGCCACCTGAGTGGCCAGACGACCCAGGGGTTTGTTATCCGCATCGACCACATACCATTCCCCTGCGACATCCGCTTTTTTCACTGTGTGCGTTCTCATGGTGTTCCCTTCTCTTTTTTCGAAAGATCGTAATTATATAGCAGTTAGGGGGGTGGCAAGTCAAGGGGAAAAGCCTGAAAAAGTCGTGGCCTTGTGATCGATACCGCAAGACATGAGGGATAGTTCCCTCCAACACCCGCGGGGCCGCCGAAGCCCATCCGACTAACCTCCGGCCTCGTTTCCACCCGCCGCCCCAACCCCCTGCGGCACAATAGAATCGCGGCCTGCGATGAAAGCCCCTACCAAAGAGAGGAGGAGCACAACCTCGATGGCCAGAGCCGGAGGGCTCACCCTGGCGACGGGAAGAACCAGGACGAGTTTCTCGATGAAAAGCCCCGCGGCAATGAGCGACGCGACGCCTGCCATGACGGGCGCCACCGTCTTGAGCGGCCTCGAGAGAAGCACGGCGAACGGGATCACCCAGACGGAGACGATCACCGCACGCGAAAGCCCCGCGTACGGCGGCTCTTTCACGCGTGTGAAGACGTACCCCACCTCCTCCGGAATGTTCCCGTACCAGATCACGAGAAACTGGGCAAAGAAGAAACCCACCCACATCACGGAGAATGCGAACATCATCTTCGCGGTGTCTCTGAGCGTCTCGGTGAGGCCATGCGACGGATCGCGCATGCGGAAAAACAGGATCAACGTCGCCACCGCGAGCCCGATGAGAAACGACTCGATGAAGAAATACCCCCCGAAGAGCGTGCTCACCCACGGATACTCGAGCGACATGATCCAGTCGAACGCGACAAGCGATTGAGACACGATGAAGAGAGCGATGTAGAAAGCCGCGTATCTGTTCTTGTGCGGCGACCCGCGGCGCACCGCCGTCACGAGCTTCCGTGCGGCGAGGAACGTCAGGAAAAGGACGACGAAGTTGCGTGCGAGGAAGAACCGCACGTTGAGCCATCCGTTTGGTTGTTCGCTCCAGCCGTAGATCTCAATCTTGGCCCCGAGAAGAAGGGAAAGGAAGGCCACCACAAGGAGGAGCGGGTACACCGAATACAACTCGCGTTTGATCGGAATGAGCCAGACACCTTTTGAGAGCTCCCCCGTCGCCGCCAGGGCCACGCACCCCTCCACGATGGCCGTCGTGTAGGTGAGCGCCACGAGAAACGTTGCGTCGGGGGTCCTCCTCAGAAAGAGCTCCACCGCTGCGATGACCGCCCCGACGATGACGGCGGCGAAGACCAGGTTGCGCGTGCTCAAGCTCGGTTTGCTCATGACCGCTCCCCGCGTTCCACCGTGATCTCGAACTTTCGGCTGAATTCCACGCTGTCCGAGAGTATGTTCCTGAAAACGGGAAGCCGCGTCAGAAACAAAAACCCCGCAAACGCCGCCAGCCCGCCGACGAGAATCATGAGCTCGTACGCGATCACGATGAACGCGTTGACCGAGACGATCTCTTTGCCTCCCGTGATGAGCGGCCACGACAGCACCGTGTAGATCGTAAACGCAAAACCGGCGACGCACCCAGCAACGGCTCCCACCCCGGTGAAGAACCGGACGGCGCTCTGGCTGCGGTCGAGGAGTTCCTCGGTCTCGTGAACGGGGTACGGCGTAAAGGTGTTGATGCTCTTCCGCGGCACCCCGCTCTTGACGAGTTCATCGAGCTTATCGAGAAACGCGCCCTTGGCGTCGAATGAGTACCGGTCGATCACTCGTCCGCCACCTCCTTCAACTCCGTGACCGCGACGACGGGGAACGCTTTCGTGAAAATGAGGAAGGCGGCGAAGAAAAAGCCGAAGCTCGCCAGAGCGATCCCTGCTTCGATGAGCCTCGGTCTGTAGATACCCCACGAGTACGGGTCGAAGTCCCTGGCCATCGATGTCACGATGATAACGAAACGCTCGAGCCACATCCCGATATTGACGAAGATCGACAAGCCGAAGAGGAAGGGAATGTTTCTCCGCCACCTCCTCACGAGCAGCGTGAGAGGGACGATCGAATTGCAGAAAAGCATCCCCCAATAAAGGTATCGGTAGTCGCCGGTCAGGCGATACAGGAACGTTCCCTTTTCGTATACGCTTCCGCTGTAGGCGGCGAGGCCAAACTCGACAATGTACGAGTAGGTCACGAGAAGAGACGTGAAGAGCAGAATTTTCGCGATGCTCTCGAAATGGTCGATGGTGATATACCTCTCGAGACCGACGAGTTTTCGCATGGGCACGACGAGGGTGATGACCATTGCCGTTCCGGAAAAGATCGCCCCGGCGACGAAGTACGGGGCGAAAATCGTCGTGTGCCATCCGGGAAGTATGCTCATCGCGAAGTCCCACGACACGATCGAGTGGACGGAAACGACGAGCGGCGTGGCGAAGGCGGCAAGGAAGAGGTAAAGCTTGTTGTAGTGCTTCCACTGTCTGAAGCTTCCCACCCACCCGAGCGAGAGAGCGCTGTAGAGCCGCTTTCTCATCCCCTTCTCGAACCTTTTGGCGATCGCCAGGTCAGGGATCATCCCCACATAGAAAAACACCGCGCTGATCGTGAAGTACGTGCTCACGGCGAACACGTCCCACATGAGCGGCGACCTGAAGTTCACCCACAGAAGCCGCTGGTTTGGATACGGAAGGAGCCAGTAGAAGTGCCAGACCCGGCCGAGGTGGATGAGGGGAAAGAGCCCGGCTGTCATGACGGCGAACACGGTCATCGCCTCGGCGGATCGGTTGAACGCGCCGCGGAATTTCGCCCTGAACAGAAAGAGAACCGCGGAAATGAGCGTTCCGGAATGCGCGATACCTACCCAGAACACGAAGTTGGTGATGTACGTGCCCCACCCGACGGGATTGTTGAGCCCCGATACTCCCATCCCTTTCTTGATCTGGTATCCCCAAAGAACGGCGCCGAGCGCGGCGAGCCCCAAACAGCCGAGAAGCGTGACCCAATAGGCCCGGCGTGGTTTTCGCATACCCGCCAGGACTTCTTCTTCCACGAGACGGTGGTATTGGACTTTTTCTTCCGCGCTACTCATCGTCTTTCTTCCATTTCGATCTCAGATAGTAGACCGCCGGCCGGGTGCCGAGGCGATCAAGTACACGGTACGCCCGGTCGGACCTCGCGTGCCTGGACACCTCTGAATCGGCGTCGAGGAGGTTGCCGAAAACGATGGCCTTTGTGGGGCAGGTTTGCGCACACGCGGGGATCGCTTCTCTCTCCTCGATCCTGCGGTTCTCGTCTTTCGCCTTGTGGCGGGCGGCGCGGATCCGTTGGACGCAGAAGGTACACTTTTCCATGATGCCCCTCCCCCGCACCGACAGCTCGGGGTTCTGGGTTGTGTTCATCCCCGACGGGCGCTTGGAATCGAACCAGTTGAAACGGCGGACCTTGTACGGGCAGTTGTTCGAACAGTACCTCGTCCCCACGCAGCGGTTGTAGACCTGTGTGTTGAGCCCCTCGGGGTTGTGGTAGGTGGCGTACACCGGGCACACCGTTTCACACGGGGCGTTGTCGCAATGCTGGCAGAGCATCGGCTGGAACTCGACCTCTCCTTTCTCGTCGTAAAACGGTTCGATCCGTATCCACGACATCTCGCGACCCTGGAGATGGAGCTTCGGTCCTACGACGGGAACGTTGTTCTCTACGTAGCACGCCGCGACACACGCAGCGCACCCGATGCAGAGATCGAGGTCGATCGCCATCGCCCAGCGATAGTCCTTGTGCTCGTGCTTGGGGTAGAACGTCGGCTGATCGTCCCGCCCCTCGCGTTTCTCGTGTCGGTGTTCTTCCCCGTGGCCGTCGCCGGGGATCACACCGCGCCCCTGCTGAGAGAGCGAACCCGAGAGAACCGGGAGGGCCGTTGTCTTGCCCGTTTTCTGGATCGTCACGTTTTCGAAGACGGCGATCAGCTCGCCCGATCGTTCGTCGATGGCGAGCGGAATCGCCACGGCCGGCGAATGGAGAACCGTGATCACACCGTGGGGGAGCCCCGGCTGAACTTTGACGGGGAGTTCCGCCGACCACCCGGACACGGACACCGCGACTTCGTCCTGGTCGTGCAAACGCTTCTCGTCCGCCGTCGCTTTGGAAACCGAGACCCACCCACCCCACGAAACGGTCGTCAACGGGTCGGGGATCTCGTCGAGAAGAGCGATGTCGCGGCCCCTCCCGTCGAACGATCGAATCGACGGCGCGACGACGAGAACCGATCTCGCCGATGGTTCCGTGAACACGGCGTTTCGCAGGTGCGTCTGCACCAATTCCCTGTTGAGCGAGACGGTTCCACGCTCCACACCGCGGCGGGCGTATCCATTGGAGAGCATCTTCTCCGTGTCCCCCTCTCCGTATAGGGCTTTGAGCCGCCCAAGGACGAACTCCTCGTATGTGACGGCCGACGCGGCCCCCTGATACCGGCGCATCACCTCTATCAGGATGTCGCCCACGGAGTGCGTGTCGTGAACGGGTCGTATGGCCGGCTGGATGAGACCGTGGGTGTCGTCTTTCGAAAATGCGTCGCCCCACGATTCGAAGCCGTGAGAAATCGGCAAGACGACGTCGCATGCCTCGAGTGTCGGAGTCATGAAATCGCCAAGACCGACGCGCGCTTTCGCCCGTGCGATGTTTGTGTCGAACCCCGCCAAGGGATTCGCGGACCCCCGATGCCGCAGGACACCGAGCGGGTCCGTTCCGCACACGATGAGCACGCCGATTTCGTTACGCGCGAGCCGCCCCGAAAGGGTCCTGAGATCGCCGAAAGACCCGACGTGTCTGTAGCTCGACGATGCGTCGAACACAACCGTCCGATCGATCATCCCCGTCGACCACTGCAAAAGACCCGCGAGAACAGCCGCATCGAGACCCGAACGCTGCATCGTGGACACACCGCCGGCGACGAGGAGCGGGTTATTCGCGGACAGGAGTCCGCGGGAGATCTCTTCGATTTCCTCGGCGGCGAGACCCGTTATCTCCGCGACGGCGCGCACGGGCAGATCCGGGAGGATCTCGACGAGCTCCGCGACCCGCTGCTCGCCGGCGAGATTCGCTCCGGACGCCTCGCGAAGGAGATACGCGAGAAGATGAACTTCGCTCCCAGGTGAGATCGCGAACCGCTTCTTCGCCTGGACTCCGGTGAGCGAGATGTGCGGCTCCACATGGAACCAATTGAAATCCGGCCTCTGGACAGCACGGCCGAACTGAGCGGCGTGCGAAACCGGGCTCACGAACGTCTCGAAGAGATCGGCCCCGATGGTGAGCATCCAGTCCGCTTCATCGATGCGGTACGAAGGAACTTCCGGCCGGTCGAAGAGTATCCGGTTCGCGTCACGCAGGGCGGCGTATGAGAAAAGCTCGAATTCAGGGAGACGTTCGACGCCGGTTTCCGCGCAGAAGCTGTCGATGAGATCCGAGAGGCTCCCCGTCGTCCGCCCCGAGAGAAGTGTGTGGGTCCGTCCCGTGCTCGCCGGAGAGTCGTGTTTCAACGCGTCCGCCACCGCCGCGTACGACTCGTCCCACGACGCCTCGCGGAGAGTCCCGCCGGGGTCTCTGAGGAGCGGGCGGCTGAGGCGGTTCGGGTGGTACACACGCGAGATTGACGCTTGACCCCTCACGCACAGCGCGCCCCCGTTCACCGGGTGTGTGTCGATTCCCTCGAGCTTCGTCACACGGCGATCCACCACCCTGGCCGAGATCCCGCACCCCGCGGGGCACTCGGTACATGTGGTGTTGTAGTAAACGGCTTTGCCGGGGATCACGCCGTCATCGGGCGGGATGAGATAAGGGATGAGCTTCTCCGCCTCGCGCTCCAAGTCGCACGAACTCAGCAGAGAAGCGCCCGATGCCCATCCCACGAGCCGAACGAAATCCCGCCTGTTCATCCGTTTCCTCCGGCGACGCCTGCGCTTCCTTCCGCTACACCCGCTTTATCCCCGAAGGCGCCCACGATTTCTCCCACGACACCTACTTGTGGCACGTGAGACAGTCCGTCGGTGCTTTCTTCTCGCGGTGGCACGACACGCACCACCCCATCTGGAGCGACCGCACCTGGCGGATCCTCTCCATGTATTTCACTTCCCCGTGGCAGTTGGCGCAATCCACCTTCGCCTTGATGTGCCGTTCATGGCTGAAATAAACGTACTTCTTCACGCGAATCCGATGGACGCGGTTCCACTCCATCGGCTCACGACGGTTCCAGTACCCGGCGAGCTTCTGGATCTCCGGACGGTCCGTCGCCACGTTTTTGTGGCACGACATGCACTTCTCCACCGATGGGACGCCGGCGAACTCGGATTTATCCGCCGTCTCGTGACAGAAGAGACACTGGAGCCCGACCTTCCCCGCGTGGATCTTGTGACTGAACGCGATCGGTTGATCGGGAGCTTGTTTGTGCCGGTAGTAGTCGGTGCCAAGCGCCACATACGCGAGAACGAGAAACCCGAAGAAGCCGAACGCCAGGGGTATGCCGAGATATTTTTTCAAAATGCTCCTGATCAGTTCGTCTTCGTTGCTCCGACACCCGTGCGGTTCTCTGCTGTCACCGCGCCGTCTCCGTTCGCTGACCCGGCCCAACCTGCCCCAGCAAATACGCCGCCACCGACTTGACGTCGGCGAGCGGCAGCCCCGGGGCCGACATCGGAGGATAGTCGGGATTCATCTTGGACGGCTTTCGTATGAAAGCAACCAGCGCGTCCATCTTCCCCGTGTACTTGGGGAGAACCGTCTGCAGGGACGGGCCGACGAGCCGCTCGTCCATGCGGTGGCAGGTCATGCACACCGTCTTGAACACCTCCTCACCCCGGACCGGATCCGCGGTAACGGCCACCCCGATGGCCGCCTCGCGCTTTGCGGCGGTCTCGGCCTCGCGTTGTTCCGCTTCCACGACGAGCCCGGCGGTGTGTTCCTTCGTTGCGTTCACCAGCGCGAGCTGGTCACCCACGATCATCAGAGAAAATACCACGAGGCCAAGCACGAACGACCGCCCGCCGAACCTCGGCGCGGGGCTCAAGACGACGCGGTACGCGTACACGAAGATCACGAAAAGCACACCCACCGCAGCCCCCCCCATCCAGTACAGCCCCGCCGAAGCCGCCACGACCGGCAGCGTGAAGAGGTAGAAAAACCCGAACACAGGACAGAGGATTGTCCCCGCGATCGCCAACCCGGCCCCGAGGTTCTTGAGGAACCGCACGTCCCCGCCCTCGATCCTCTTCTCGTCCCTGGGCCACTTGAAGAAAAAGAAAAGGATCGCTGCGCCGGTCATCGAAAGCGAGGCGGCGACGAACAGGAGATACCTCCAAATGAGACTCCACGCGGTGAGCGTTCGTACCGCGTGGTAGTGGAGAAACCATCTCTCCGGATCGAAAAATCTCGAGACGCTCCCGTAGACCACATACGTCCCCACGACCAGGCAAGCGAGTCCGACACCGCCGACTCCGATATTCACGAGGGAATTCCGTCCGTCTCGACGGAGCGTGCCGCAATACCGCATGAGAACGACGAGCCCCGCGATGATAACGAGCGCACCGACCGGGACGAGATGCATCGTGTTCACCGCCGAGCGGATGAACCACTGTCCGTAGACGAGCCAGATGACGGGCAACGGGAGGATCCCGAAAACGACCACGGCCACCCGGCTCGGCATCGCCATCTTCATCAGATCATTCGCCACATGGGCATACGTCGGGTTCGCCTCGTCCTTGTCACGAAGGTTGAGAACGAGCGACACGAAGGTGCTTCCCATCACAATGCCGAGAAACGGCAATTGAATGAGAGAGGCCAGCATCAAGAGGTAGCGAAGGAGCTCGAGATGCTCGCGTGTCGGCGGGAGAACGTATCGATTGAAAATGTCCATCCGTATGTCCGCCGGACCCCCGGCGCTAGCGCAACAAACCGGTCAGAGACAGCAACGAGATCACGACGCAAGCGTACCCGTTGATCTGTTCGAACGCGTTCCGGAACCCCATCGCCCCCCGGCTCGCGCGGAGGATCCGCGCGGACCGCCACACCACCCACACACCTGCGGCCAAGAGTCCCGCGTTGACCCAGGGCTGATCGATGATACCAAACAACGGGATCGAGAGAGATGCCACGGCGGTCCCGACAATCCACATGAACGTGATCCGTGAAATCTGATCGAACGAAAACGTTCGTGTCATCGACGGCAGACCCGCCTTCTCGTAGTCTTCGCCGCACGAGAAAAGCAGGAGCAGCCAGAAATGCGGCACCTGCCACATGAAGAAGAAGAATGCGACCGCCAGAATTCTCGCGTCGAGCACCCACCCCCCTCCAGCAACCCAGCCGATCACCGGCGGGATCGCACCGACCACGCCTCCGGGAACGGCGGCGAAAGCCGTCACGCGCTTGAGCGGCGTGTACACGCCGTTGTACCACGCTGCGGCGGCAAGCCCCAACGCCATTGCCGCGACGTTCGAACCGGCGAGCACGACGAGCGCGCCGGAAACCAGACAGACAACCGATACAGCCACAGCGTACGTGAGACTCGCACGGCGCGACGGAAGGGGCCGCCCGCGCGTACGGTCCATGACAGCATCGACATCGCGCTCCTGGACCTGGTTTAGCCCCGACGAGCCGAACGCGAGGAGAAAAACACCCAGCGTGACGACGAAGAGCGACCAGGTGACCTCGCCTCTTGCGAGGATGTACCCCGCGATCATGGTGATGGTGGCGAGCGACGATATCCTCACCTTCCCCATCTCCAGAAGTATGCCCGCACGTCTTCTCATCCGCGCGTCACCGCTCTCACAGGCTCTTCAGGTATTCGATGATCGCGGCGATCTCCTCTTCGGTGATCTCCGTCTTCGGCATCACCGGCGGGTACCCCTCGACGAGTTCGGCGCTCGGTTCGAGGATCGACCGTCGGAGGTACTCGTCGTCGACGACGATCTGCTTCGTCTGCCCGCCCGAGACCACGGTTTCCATCCTCCCCAGAGCCCCTTTGTAGGTCGGGCCCACGAGCCGGCTCCCGTCCGTGCTGTGGCACGCGTGACACCCCTTGACCTTGCTCAGCCGCTCTCCGGCCCGGCGCAGCTCGGCGATATGGTCCGCTTCGGAAGAAGCCGCCCCGGATTCCTCCGTCCCGGTTCCGACGCTCCCCTCGCCGGGGGGTGTCGTCGCCGCGCCCACATCTTCTTCGAGCCAGCGGAGGAACTCGTCCTTGGGGACGACGACCGCCTTGGTCATCATGTAGGAGTGTCGTAGACCGCAGTATTCCGCGCAGAAGATATCGTATGCGCCCGTGTCCTCCGGCAGGAACCACACGTAAGTATCGAGACCGGGGACGACGTCCCTCTTCACACGGTACGCCGGTATGTAGAAGCTGTGGATCACGTCGGCGGACCGGAGGTTCACTTTCACCGGTGTGCCCTGGGGGACGTACAGCTCGGCGCTGTGTTTCCCGTTCGCGTACTGGAACTCCCACGCCCACATCCGACCCGTGGCCTTCACCTGGAGGGCGTTCTTGGGTACGTTCTTCATGAACATGTAACCGGTCCAGCCGAGATAGAACATTCCGAGCGCCAGGATCGTCGGTATCACCGTCCAGGCGATCTCGAGCAGCGTGTTCCCTTCGATCTGCTCCGCCTTGGGATGGCGTTTCCGGTGGTACTTCGCGACAAAAACCACCATGAGAACAGTCACGAGGATGAGCATCGCGACGGAGATTCCCAGCGCCACGTAGAACGCCGTGTCTACCGCTTCTGTCGTCGTGGAAAACCAGTCCATCGCTTACCTGTACAGAATATCCGTGAAGGTGAGCCCGATGAAGATCACCAAAGCCCCAAGCGCGATGCATACCATCGTTCTGAAAAAGGGTTTCTCGTACTTGAGATGCATGAAAAAAAAGAGGACCACGGTCGCCTTCACCGCTGCGATGATGACGGCGGTGAAAACGCTGAGCTTCCCCAGATGCATCCCCGCCACGGTGACGGTCGTCGCGGTGAGGATGAGAAGCGCCACCCACGAAAGCACGTACACGCCGAAGCCCGCCCGTTCGCGTTCGGTATCGTTGTCGTTCACAGCTCGTCCCCCTCGAAGGACGGCGTCGTCATGTGATCAGATAGAACAGAGGAAACAGGAAAATCCATATGATATCCACCAGGTGCCAGTAGAGCCCCGCGTTTTCGAGAACCGCAAAGTCTTCCCTGCGGATCCTTCGTGGCACGGGAAGATACTTCACACGGACGGACACCTCTTTTACTGAATCGTCCATCGGCTCGCTCGCCCACAACCGTCTGCCCGAATCGTCCAGCAGCGCGAGCCTCGCCCCGCGGAGGTCGTCTCTTCCCTCACCCGCGAAGGCAATGTGGTCGTATGGGCGGTTGGCCATCTTGATCGCGACGACGCTCAGCACGACGACCCCGATGAACACGTGGAGCCCGTGGAGTCCCGTCATCGTAAAGTAGAGACCGAAAAACAGTATCTCGCCCTTGGCACGCTGCAGAAGGAGCTCGGAGTTTGGATAGAGGCCGTGCTCGAACTTCGCTCCCCATTCGAAGTACTTGTTGACCATGAACCAGATCCCCAACGCGATGGTCAAGACGAGGAATACGATCGACACCGTTTTCCGGGCCGTCCGCATCGCGGCGATCGAAAGCGCCATCGTGAGGCTGCTGGTGAGGAGGATGAGCGTGTTCATGGTCCCGACGAGCGTGTCGAGCTCCCCCGCCGCGTAGTGGAAATCGTCGGCGTGGGTCGTCCGGTACACGGCGTAGAGGATGAACATGCCGCCGAAGAGCATGAGCTCGGTGAACAGAAACACCCACATCCCGAGCTTGGCACCGGCATAGTCGCGCTGATGTCCAACGGCGAGGCCGTTTGTTGCGCTCACTTCGACGCCGCTCCTGTGTAGTCGTATGGACCGCGGTCGATGTGCGGGATCTCCTTGAAATTCTCAACGGGAGGCGGCGACGGGACCGTCCACTCGAGCGTCGTCCCGCCCCACGGATTGGCCGGAGCCCTCTCGCCCTTGGCAAGTGAACGCGCGAGATTACCCAGCATGATGAAAATCCCCGTGATCAGGATCCAGGAACCGATCGTCGAGATGAGATGCGGGGTGTGATACTGCGGCAGATAGTCGTAGTAACGTCTCGGCATCCCTTCCCAACCCAACACCAAGAACGGCATGTAGAGCGTGTTGAATCCTATGAAGATGACGAGCCAGGCGACGTTCGCGAGCTTCTTGTTGTACATCCGCCCGAACATTTTGGGGAACCAGTAATGGAGGGCGGCGAAAAACGCCATCCCCATACCGCCGAATATCACGTAGTGGAAGTGCCCGAGAACGAAATACGTGTCGTGGACGTGGACATCGAACGAGAGGACCCCGAGCATCATCCCCGACAACCCGCCGATGGTGAAGAGGAATATGAACGACATCGCGAAGAGGAGCGGCGCCTCGAGGACGATCGAGCCTTTGTACAATGTGGCCACCCAGTTGAAAACCTTTACCGCGCTCGGAATGGCGACGAGCATCGTCAGCAGCGAGAAAATCGTCCCCGCCGCATAGCTCTGGCCGCTCACGAACATATGGTGCCCCCAGACGAGCGCGCCGACGGAGGCTATTGCAACGCTCGAATACGCGATGAACTTGTAACCGAATATCGTCCGCCGCGCGAACACGGGTAGGATCTCCGAGATGACCCCCATCGCGGGCAGGATCATGATGTAGACGGCGGGGTGCGAGTAGATCCAGAAGAGATGCTGGTAGAGGATCGGGTCGCCGCCCTTTGCCGGATCGAAGACGCCGATTCCGAAAAGACGCTCGGCGATGATGAGGAGGAGGTTGATCCCGATGATGGGTGTGGCCAGCACCTGTGTCCACGCGGTCGCGTAGAGCCCCCAGACGAAGAGGGGCATTCGGAACCAGGTCATCCCCGGCGCCCGGAGCCGGTGCACGGTCGTGATGAAATTCAGACCCGTGAGAATCGACGAAAACCCGAGGACGAAAACGGCGAATGTCGCCAGAACCACGTTCGTCCCCGTGCGGATGCTGTACGGAGCATAGAACGTCCACCCCGTGTCCGGCGGGCCCGATCCGGTAAACATCGCGAGAACGGCGAGAAAAGCCCCTGTGACGAAGATCCACCACGAGAGGAGATTCAGACGGGGAAAAGCCACATCGCGGGCCCCGATGAGAAGCGGGAGGAAAAAGTTCCCGAAAGAGGCGGACAGCCCCGGGATGACGAAAAGAAAAATCATGATCACCCCGTGAAGGGTGAAAAGGGCGTTGTACGTCTGGGGACCGACGATCTGCCTGCCCGGTGCGATGAGCTCGAGACGCATGAGGAACCCGAGACTCATCCCGACGAGGAAAAAAGAGAGCAGCGACACGAGGTAGAGAATCCCGATCCTCTTGTGGTCGGTCGAGAGCACCCACGAGAGGATCCCGGGGAAACGGCTTTTCGCCTGGTAGAAGCTTGCCGAGGCGCTGGTCACGGTCATCGCCTGGTTTGCCATACTCAAGCCCTCTGTTTCTTCCTCTGGAGCACGATGAGAGACAACACGAAAACAACCGCGGCGATCACGACGATCGCCCCCACGACACGGGTTACGTTGAGAACGTACTTTCGGCCCCTGGGGTCATAGCTGAAACAAAACCTCAAGACGCGCGCGACCGACGGAACGACTTTGCCCTCGCTCGCTTCGGATACCGCCATTTTGAGTTCGAAAGGCAGAAAGCTCAGACCATAGAGGTAGCGGACGATTTTTCCATCCGGAGACAAGACGATGAGCGCGGTCGCATGCGCAAAGTCCTTGTCGATGCGTTTGACGCGGAACCCCACGGCGCCGGTGAGCTCGGCGATAGCGACGCTATCTCCGGTGAGAAAACGCCAGGCGTTTTCCGGGAGCTTCTTATCGCACGACGCGGTCACGGTCTTTTTTATACGGCCCGCCGTCACGGGGTTGTCGAACGGGTCGAAGCTCACGGTAAGTATGTCGTAGTCCTTGCCCGGGTCGAGATCCGTTTTCGCGACGAGGTCGGCGACGCCGTTGAGGAGCGGCAGACAGATGTTGGGACAGTGGTAGTAGACGAGCGTTAGGATCGTGGGCTTCTTGACCACGTCCCTGAGGTAAACCGAATCGCTGTCCGCGTCGACAAAACCCAGCTGCAGAGGGACGTACTGACCGAGCTTCTCTTCGATACCGATCTCGGGAGCCAGCGGCGTCAGAGTATGGGTCTGCGCCCTCAACGCAAGACCAGGGTGCCAGACGGAAAAAATCAAAACAAGCGCGAGGATCCAGCGGAGTCGCATGAGCGTGCCTCCTCAAGTCCTATACGCGGAAAAGAAGTGAATTGAAGGGCCGGGTGTTTTGCATGTAGTTTTACGAGATAATGTTGCTCTACAAGTAGCCGCAAACCGCAGAAGTGTCAAGGTCTTTTGGCTGGGGTCGTCACACGCGAAAATGCGCGCGCCGCCGATTGCCCATCAAGAGTGGAGCGGTCCCACGGCGGTGTGTGGCGCCGCCACACTCTCACCCGGCGCGACCGCGGAGCGAGGTGAGGAGCTCGCCAACGTCCGTCGTCGGCATCCTGCACGCATGATCCTCGCACACGTACGCAGTCGCCATCCCGCCGATGGCCGTGTGCGGTGCGGTGAAAGCCGCGACGCGGCTGACCGCCGGATCCTTTTCGGGATACGGTTTGAAGAACAGCACGACCTCCGGCGCATACGTGGAACGAACCGCCCGTATCATCGCTTCTGTATCCGACGATCGGGGATCACCGACGATCACGACCTCCCGCGACGGCCCGGCACCCAACTCGAGAGCCGTCATGAAACACGTGAACGCCGACGGCGCGCGCTCGACCTCGTCGCAAAACACGCGGCCGATCTTCCCCGCCCGGTCTTCGAACCTGGGATCCCCCGTGAGCCGGCCGATTCGTATGAGGTTGAGGGCCGCGACTGAGTTCCCCGAGGGGACGGCACCGTCGTAGAGTCCTTTCGTCCGGACGATCATGGACCCGACGTCGACCGGAGCGAAATAGAACCCGCCGGCTGCCGCGTCCCAAAAACGGCGGCTCATTTCTTCGGTGAGTTCGATCGCCGCCGACAGATGAGCCGCGTCGAAGGTCGTTTCGTAGAGTTCGAGGAGTCCCCACGCGAGAAACGCGTAGTCGTCGAGATTGGCCGGCACCGCCGCCTCGCCATCGCGGTACCGGTGGTACAACCCGGCGTCACGCGTCCTCATGTTCCCCAGGATGAAACGAACCGCTTTCTCCGCCGCCGCGGCGTACCGGGGTTCGTCGAACGCTCGAGCAGCCTTCGCCAGACCCGCGATCATGAGACCGTTCCAGTCGGTGAGGATCTTGTCGTCCTTGTGGGGATGAACGCGTCTTTCGCGCCCCGCAAAGAGGGTCCGGCGGATCTCCTCCCAGCGGCTCGAGAGCCCGCGTTCGCGGGCGCCGAAGTTTTCCGCCGACCGTTCAGCGTCGTATGTCATGTGGAGGATGTTCGCTCCATCGACTTCGCCCGCGAAGTTCCCGGATGATCCCACGCCGAAAAGATCGGCGATGAGACGGCCGTCCTCTTCGCCGAGAAGATCGAGGAGTTCCTTCTCCGTCCAGAGATAGAACTTCCCTTCCACTCCTTCGCTGTCCGCGTCTTCAGCGGAGTAAAACCCGCCCGCCGCATCGGTCATATCCCGGAGCACGTACGCGAGCATCTCCTCGGCGGTCCGCCTGTGCTCGCCGTGGCCCGTGGCGAGGAAGCACTCGGTGTACGCCATTACGAGAAGCGCCTGGTCGTACAGCATTTTCTCGAAATGAGGCGCAAACCACCGCTCGTCGGTCGAGTAGCGGTGAAACCCGAATCCGACATGGTCGTAGATGCCGCCCCTCGCCATGCGCCCGAGAGTGTGCTCGACCATCTCGAGCGCGTGACGTTCCCCCGTCCGTCTCCAGTACCTGAGCAAGAAGAGAAGGTTGTGCGGGGTCGGGAACTTCGGAGCCCGGCTGAATCCGCCGTTCACAGCGTCGAACCGCCCGGCGAGATCATCGTAGGCGGATGCAAGCGTCTCTACGCCGGGTTCTTTCTCTCCGGCCTCCCTCGCGAAGATCCGCTGGAGCTGCTCGGTGATCCGCGTCGACGTCGTGGAAACCTCGTCCCTCCGGTTTTTCCAGATCGTCGCGATCTGGGGAACGAGTTCCACCATTCCCGTGAGACCGTACCGCCCCGTCTTCGGCAGGTACGTGGCGACGAAAAACGGTTTCGCCTCGGGTGTCATGATGACCGTCAGGGGCCACCCCCCGTTTCCCCTCACCATCTGACAGACCGACATATAGACGGCGTCGATGTCCGGACGCTCCTCCCGGTCCACTTTGATGTTGACGAAGACTCCGTTCATCAAAGTCGCGACGCCCGAATCCTCGAACGATTCGTGCGCCATGACGTGGCACCAATGACACGTCGAGTACCCGATCGAGAGGAAGATCGGTTTGTCTTCGCGTCTCGCCTTCTCGAACGCTTCGTCCCCCCACGGATACCAGTCGACCGGGTTCTCCGCGTGTTGGAGAAGGTACGGACTTTTTTCGAACACCAACCGGTTCTTCCCCACCGGGGGCGTTCTTCTCGGCGGTTGTTGTGTCATCGCAGTTCACTTTCGTCCCGCGCGAACGCCGTTCTTGCGGGTGGAGAGGCTGTTCTCAGGTCCTTTCGCGGGAGCAAGCGAGGATCACCCGCCGCGGGTTCTGGCGGCCATCCGCCCACGGCCGTGCTCGCAGGCTGCGCGCGGGCGCGGGCGCCCGTGGCCGCCACCCGCGGTGGGAAGCCGAGCGCAGCGGAGCGAGGACCTGAGAACAGCCTCTCCACCCGCACCAGAACGAATCGCCGTCAGTTGATCCGATAACTGAGAAACGTCGAACGGCCCGGGATGACCTTTACATCTTTGATCGCGTAGCTCTCCTCCTCATCGCCAATCTGGTTGTGGAGGATGATCTCAAGATCATACGTCCCCTCGGGCAAGACAAGTCTCGCCATGCGGATTGTTTGGGGGAGCGTCGCCCAGCTCCTGATATCGGCCCCTTCGGTGGCCACATTGAAAAGGTTGACGAGCCAGCCCGCGAGGGCGTTCTCCTTGTCGGCGCCCTGTTTGGCAAGATACTTGGCCAGTGCCCGGGAGACCGTTTTCACCATGATGAGCCCGCGGTGCGACTCGAACGCTTCGAACGCGAGCGCATCGAGGTTCTCGACGACCTGCACGCGGGTCCGGCGGGGTTTCCCGTCGACGTAGACGCGGACCCCCGCATCCACGAACGGCTCGGGTGACGGCACCATGGCCGGCAAAGCGATTCTGAGTAGATAATCCAGTTCCAGACCTGTGTCGACGGGCTGGCCGTACCGGAGCGCGAGGCCACGCGCAAATTCGTCGGCATCCGTGTCCTCGCCGACCTCGTTTTTGTATATGGGTAAGACGACATTCTCTTCCACCTTGTACGACACGTATCCACACTCGAGGAAAACGTTCACCGTGCCGCACCTCTCCCCGGGTCCGGGCACGACGCAGCTATCCGCGGCGTCCCGGTAGCGGGAGGCCGCCTCCTCGTCTCCCAGGGTCTCCGCGCACCGGATGAGATCGCAGTAGAGCGAGACCGGAACATCGACCCCGTACCGCTTCTCGAGCGCATTGTAAGTGTCCAACGCAACCCTGAGCGATACATCCGCGTCCTGGACTTCGCCCGCTTCGAAGTAAACCATTCCGGTCAGATACTGGAGAAACGGGTCGTTCACGTAGACCGAGTCGCCCGAGTCGGCGAAGGTCCGCAGCCTGTTGTTGAGTTTTCGGCACTCGACCACGGCCTCCTCGGGCCGCGAGATGGAAAGGTAGTTCAATATCTTGTAATAGTGGACCAGCGCGGTTTCGAAGCGCTCCCCTCGGTACTGGATGATGTTGTCGCTCGTAAGGAGCGAGCCTAATTCACGGCTGAGGCTCTTCGTGTAGAGATCGTCGTAGAGACGCTCCGCCTCCTCGAGCGCTTCGTTGCTCTCGTCGTAGCGGGCACTGTAATGGAGGACGAGACCTTTTTCGTAGAGGTAGAGCAGACGGGACGTGCCTTTGTCGATCTGTTCGATCTCCTCGAGCGCCGCGGCGAAGTCCTGCCCGTCCACGTACGACTTGACGTACGGCGATCGCGCCATCTGCGAGGCACAGCCGGAATGGATCGCGCACGCCGTCACGACGAAGGCCAACAGGCGGGCGAACGCCGTTCTCTTTCCGTGGCGCCGCATCGCTGCGAACATTCCCCTCTACATCGACATTTTCGACCTGCCGATGTACTTCTTTATCTTCTTCTGTCCCGTCCAGACTTTGGCGTTCGTTTCGAGATCGTAGAGTGTGAGGTCGACCTGATAGAACACGACCCTTTCGCCCTCGACCTCGTCCGCAATCGAGGTGATGATCCCGCCGAGCATGTAGTCCGCTCCCGCTTCCCGTCCCCACTGTTTCATCGTCTCCTCGGACGAGAATTTCTGCTGGTCCTCACGTTCGTCGCGGATTCCTTCCCTCTCCTCGGCGCTCGCCACCACCGTCACGTCTCCCGCGTTGATCATCGCGCGTTCGATATCGCCGATGAACGTCTCGACGGCGATGTGCTCATCCGTCTTGTTCCTCACGATCCCCACGATCACGACCGGTTTTTCCCGCTGCTTTTCCCAATGGCTCGCCTTCCACGCGCCGGTGAGGCAATCACCGATCATCTCCTCGGCCACAAGCCTGGAGTCCGTATCGTTCCAGTAGCCGGAAAGATCGGTGACGGAGTCCTCGGGTATCCGCTGGACCTGCTTCTTGGGCGCGCACCCTGCGGCGAGAACAAGACAGCATGCCGCCAAGGCGAGGCCGAGAACGGTCGTGTGTTTCATCTTCAGTACCTCCTCCCGCTCGTTGATATCTTCGTGCCGAATTACGGGCGCACCGATTCGGCGCCGTGCAGGACGCCTCGTCCGCCGCGAACGCGGCGACGGGAGTCCTCCGCACTCAGGCTACGGGCACGCCCAGGTCTTTGTAAAGAAAAGTTGTGTGGAAACGGCGTGACTCGCTCGCCGCCCGGTCGGCAGAGATCAACCGGACAGCCACCTTCCGATCAGATAGACAACGGTGAACGCAACGATCGCGAGGTGCATACGAAGGACAAAGAGGGGCGTGTTTGTCTGACGGGGATCGAAGATATCCATCGAGCGAAATACCCGAGGGGGGTGAACGTCGTCGAGCAGACCCGGCGCGTGCAGACCGAGGGCATTTTCGAGACGGTCGATGTGCGTGAATTTCCGAACCTGCGCCTTCCTGTGGTGCCAGCAAACGGCGGCGCCGGCGAGACCACCGGAGACGACCACCGCCCCCAGGATCGTCACAACCCACGGGTTTTCGATACGCAGCCCGGCGAGAACGAACGCGGCGAGACACAGCGCCGAGACCTCGAGCGCCTTCCACGTCTGCCGGCGCGTTTGAAAGTGGTCGAGCCACTCGATGTGGAGCGCTAAGCGAAGGTATCCCTCGTCCGCGTCGTTATTCTTCGTCATGATCTAGCGCCAAAAGTACTTCTGTCGGATTCTCTCGATGGTGTCCCTGTCCGGTTTGAATGGCAGGGCCGGAGGTCTTGGCAGATCGAAGGCGTTCGACACCGCGAACGGCGTCCGCTTTATCTTGAAATTGTACGCCATCACCATGAGGGTCTCGAGGTTCACCACATCCTCGGTGTTGTACGCGAGCAGAGTTTCCAGGGCCCGCTGGTTTCCGTTTTCGATGAAGTCATCCCACAGCAGGACAGCGAAGTACCCGTCCACACCGTCGAGATCCCCACGGTCGATTCCCAGTTTTTTCTCGCACCCCTTGAGCCCTCCCGTGTAACCGAGACTCCTCAGTACGTACCGGAGGTCGATGTGAGCCGCTTTGATCTTCATGCCGAAGAATTTTTCTATGAAGGGAATATCGAAGCACTTCCCGTTGTACGTGATGAGCAGCTTGTACTTCTGGACATCGTCGACAAAATCGTCGAGGTTGCGCCCGCACACGTACGTGCGGACCCGCCGCCCGTCGAAGAGGGCGATCGTGGTTATCGTGCTGAATTCAGGACGCAGACCCGTCGTTTCGATGTCGAAATAGGCGGCGTGGCGCCGGAAGTCGGAAAACATCCGCCACTGCTCGTTTGGGGGCAGGCACCCCTCGAAAAAAGAGACGTTTTCTCCGTCGAGTTCGTCGACGGACCGGTGGAGGTGGGCGAGAAGAGACGATCGCATGAACGGCGGGAGCCCGCGCGGGCACCTTTCGAGAACAGCATCCCAGGACAGGAACCCCCTGGACCAGAGCCTCGACTCCAGACGGGGTCCGATCCCCGGCGTGTGACAGAACGTGTTCTTCAGCATGGAGAAGACGGCCCTATTCGTTCGTCTGTTCATCGCCCGTCAGGCGGTGTTCGACGATCAAGTTCTCGCGGACGAGTCTCCCGCCGATCAGGTGCTCCTGTATGATCCGCTCGAGCACCTCCGGCGTACAACCGTAGTACCACGCCCCTTCGGGATAGACGACGGCGATAGGACCGCTCTCGCACATCCGAAGGCAGTTCGCCTTCGTCCTGTAGACGCCGCCCTTTTCGGAAAGCTTGAGCTCCTTGAGACGGCGTTTCAAATAGTTCCACGCCTCGAGAGAATCTTCCCGGGTGGAGCAATTCGGGTCCGTCTGATCGCAGCAGAGAAAGATGTGCCGTTTCGCGGACGACGCGCCGAACGCGTCCGCTTTTTTCTTGAGACCCGCCAGTTCCGGTTTGTCGTCCCTATTCATCATCGATCATCCTGATCCGCCGTTCGTGGCGCCCGCTGTCGAAGGGTGTCTCGAGCCACACGCGAACGATCTCGAGGGCCGTCGCCTCGGACATCATCCGTTGTCCCAGAGAGATCATGTTTGCGTCGTTGTGCGCCCGCCCCAGACGGGCCGATTCCGCGTTCCAGCACAACGCGCACCGGACCCCCTTGACCCGATTGGCCACCATGGCCTCGCCGTTTCCCGAGCCCCCGAGCACGATACCCCGGTCGAATTCCCCGCGCGCCACCGCTTCGGCCACCGGCCGGATATGGACCGGGTAGTCCGCGGGTTCTTCGGAACGGGTTCCAAAATCCGTCACCTCGTGACCCAACCCCTGAAGGTACTTCTTGATCTTCTCCTTGTACGCGTACCCCGCATGGTCCGAGCCGATTGCGATCCTCATCTTCTCTCTACTCCTCATCGCGGTGAAGGACGTACGGGCTCCTCTGCGCGGTGGGCATCACTACCATGTCGAGAACGTTTACGTGTTCCGGCGCGTTCACGACGAAGTAGACCGCCTCCGCGATATCGTCGCCGGTGAGCGGCTTGAACCCTTTGTAAAGCGACTTCGCCTTGTCGGCGTCGCCGTGATACCTCACGACGGAGAACTCCGTCTCCACGGCGCCGGGGTCAATGCTCGACACACGTATCTTCGTTCCGACGAGATCGATGCTCATCGCCTGGTTGAGGGCCCGGACCGCGAACTTCGACGCGTTGTACACGTTCCCCCCGGGATAGACGATATGGCCTGCCACGCTTCCGATGTTCACGATGTGCCCGTGGTTCCGCTTGACCATCAGGGGAACAATATAACGCGAAACGTTGAGAAGACCGGTGACGTTCGTCTCGATCATCTTGTCCCAGTCGTCGAAGTCGCCTTCGAAGAATTTCGCCAACCCGCTCGCGAGCCCCGCGTTATTGACGAGAACATCGGGCGCGGCGATCTCCCGTTCGAGTTCCCGGCTGAACGCTTCAACGGCCTTGCGGTCCCTCACGTCCAGACGATTCACCCGCACCGTCACACCGTGTTTGCCCTCGAGCTTCTCTTTCAGACACAGCAGCCGGTCCTCGCGGCGCGCCGCGAGGAAGAGATGCGCCCCGCTCGCCGCAAAACGCCTCGCGCACGCCTCCCCGATACCCGAACTCGCACCGGTAATCAGGATTTTTTTCCCCTTTACTCTGTTCATCGATTCAGCTCCTGATCGTTGAATTCCCCGCCGACGAACCTGAAACGGCCGCCGGGCTATCGTATCGGCTCACCGCCCGCCCACCCGCTCCTCACCAGATAGTTGATGATCTCCAGTCCCCGGTGCCCCCATATGGGGTGCAGTTCCTGGGAGAGCTCGTCGGCCAGATCGCTCGCCTCATCCGCGGGCGTGCGGCCCGACGCCTTCGAGCGCGCGAATACATCCATACACCGCCGATAGATTCCCCACGGTGTCCCCTTGTCGAGATGGGCGTAGATCGCGGGGTCGTTCTCCATCCTCCCGTACTGTTCGTTCGCCGCGTTCACGATCCCCATCCGGTTTGCGAGAAAATCCGGAACGTAGACAATCCCTTTCTTGCGGAGCGCCTCCGCATCCCGCCTGGGATCCTCGAGCTGATTGTTCGCGGCGCCGCAAACGATCCGCGTCCGAATGAGCGGGACGGTGTCGGGGTTGAGGACGGCGCCGACCGCGTTCGGCGCGAGCACGTCTCCCGCTTCGGCGAAGATCGAAACGTCTCCGCGGGGCACGAGCCTCAATGCAAGCGGAGCGTCCGGGTATGTCTTCTTCACCCGCTCGATCATCGACTCGTCGATGTCCGCGCCGACGATTCTCTTTACTCTTCTCGCGACGAGCTCACCGACCATGTAGAGCGACACATTGCCCAACCCCTGCATGACGACACTTTTCCCCTCGAGCGTCCCCATTCCCATGTGCTCGAGCGCCGCCTCCATCGCGACGACGACACCGGTCGCCGTGAGGACGCTCGGATTGCCGCTCCCACCGAGCTTTTCAGGAATACACGTCGTGTGCCGAGTCATGGAAAAAAGAACGGCCATGTCATCCGGCGTCGTTCCCGCGTCTTCCGCGGTCACATAACACCCGCAAAGACCCGTCATGAAACGTCCGTAGTCGTGATAGACGGCCCGCCGAACGGCGGGATCGAGATGGTTCTTGTCCTTCCTCCGCGCGACGACCCCTTTCCCTCCACCCCACCACAGACCCGCGAGCGCATTCTTCTGACCCATCCCCCGGCTCAAACGGAGTCCGTCCCGCACGAATGCCTCGACGGTATCGTACGACCAGAAACGCACGCCGCCCGCCGCTTGCCCCCGTTTCGTCCAGTGGACGCACGCGGAAAGCAGATGATCGCTTTCGCCGCCGATCTCGAAGAAACACCCTTCGTGGCGCCGGTAGTCCCGCGTGTCCGATCCAATCGCCTCGGCCACGGACTCGAGAACGGGGTGGCTTGCCCTGACTTTTTGGGTGTCGGGATCGGTTACCACGAACCCGCGCCAGAGTTTCTCCGACTTGAGCGCCTCGAGCAGTGTATCGACAGGTTTAGGCCAGCAGTTCATGATGACGCGTCACACCCTTCTTTCTTTTGCGCGGAAAACGAAGTCAGCGCTCCCAGGAATGCGTACCGGCCGGCGGCACCACCCGGGCGCCGAATGTGTCACTTTAACTCGACGCTATATTCAATTGCGTGACCACACGTTACACAGATGTTGCTGGCTGGGGCAACGCCCCGCGGGTTTCACTCTCGCTGGCTTGCCGGGCCCGCACCCGCACGGGGCCCGCGGTGTGAAAACCGGTCGCGCCGCACGGTCCAACGTCCGGCCTCCATCCAAACGCGGTCTGCCCTTGGTCGTGAACTCTAGTACATTCACGGAGCTTTTTTCAACCCCAACCCCGACCGACCGCACCCCGGGTTTTGCGTGCCCGACGAAAATCGTGTACGATGGAACAGCCGCATCGAACCAGGAGGACACCGATGACCGATCAGATCGGCAAAATGATCATCCTTGCGGGAGCCGTTCTCGTTGTCGTCGGTCTCGTCGTTCTTTTCTCGGACCGGATCCCCTTCGTAGGAAAACTCCCCGGAGACATCCACATCCGGCGCGGGAATTTCCAGTTCTACTTTCCTTTGGCCACATCCATCGCGCTGAGCATCGTTGTCACGTTTCTTTTCTGGCTCTTCTCGCGTGTCGCTCGCAAATAAGGGCCGGGTTGGAGAACTGTGACGGACCCGCGCGAACGACACTCGCAGCCCTCCGCGCCCTATCGCTTGTACATTCCCATCAGTTGACCCTGGGCGAGAATGTGTCCCTGCATAGCCTTTTCGACATCCTTCTTCGTAGCGCCTTCTTTGAGATCGAGCGCCGTGTCCAGCGCATAAAGCTTGAAAAAATACCGGTGCGGTTTACCCGGAGGCGGGCAGGGACCGCCGTAACCGGGGCGCTTGAAATCGCTGGTGCCGTGTCTGGCGCCGTTGTCGAGCACGAGTTTCTTCGGAACATTCTCACCGAGCTCCCGCGTTTCCGAGGGGAGGTTGAAGAGCACCCAATGAACCCACGTTCCCATCGGCGCGTCCGGGTCATCGCAAATGAGCGCTAGACTCTTCGCGTCCTCGGGCACGTTTGTCCATTTGAGCGGAGGCGACACGTCGGTCCCTTCGCAGGTGTGTTTCTTTGGAATCGACTGACCCTCCGCGAAGGCGGAACTGCTGATCTGGATCGTCATCTTAGTCCCCTCCTCACTCGAGTTCGAGCTACATGCGACGAGCACGCTGGATACGAGCATGAGAACGAGAATCGATTTCATGGGCTTTCCCCCCCCGCGTGATCAAGAAGCCAAGAACATTACATCGATTTCCTAAAGGCGAAACGGCGGGCGGACGACACCGTTCTCCGTAATGAAACCGGCGATGAGATCGTGCGGTGTGACATCGAACGCCGGGTTGTACGCCTGCACTCCGTCCGGGGTGACGGTCACGCCGCCGAAACGTTTCACTTCGTCTGGGGAGCGCTGTTCGATTGGGACGGCGGCGCCGTCGGGGATCGACGGATCGATCGTGCTCGAAGGCGCCGCAACGTAGAAGGGCACACCGTACCTACGGGCGGCGATGGCGAGTCCGAGCGTCCCGATCTTGTTCGCCGTGTCCCCGTTGGCGGCGATCCGGTCGGCGCCGACGATGACACAGGCGATCGTCTTTTCATCCATGAGGGACGCCGCGGCGCCGTCGCACAGAACGGTCACGGGAATCCCCTGCTCGACGCACTCCCACGCGTTCAGCCGCGACCCCTGGAGAAGGGGCCGCGTTTCATCCGCGTAGACGTGGATCGCCTTCCCTGATTCGACGGCGGCGAAAACCACACCGAGCGCGGTACCGTACCCGCCCGTCGCAAGCCCGCCGGTGTTGCAGTGTGTGAGCACGTTGTCGCCGTCTTTGAGGAGCTCCGCTCCGTGACGGCCGATCGCGCGGCACATCTCGAGATCTTCGTTGTGTATAGCGCGTGCTTCCCTGTGAAGAGTGCGGAGCATCTCCGCGGTCGAATCCCACGGTTTGCCGTATGCCGTTTTCATCCTTTCGATCGCCCAAACGAGATTGACCGCCGTGGGTCGGGTGCTGCGGATCGTTTCACCAACGTGATCGAGGACACGCCTGACGGCCTCGAGCGTCGTGACCGACGGGAACGCTTCGAGGTTCGCCGCGTCTTCGTCGAAGTAGTATAAACCGTTCTGGCGCCACTTCTCCTCCACGGCAAGAAGAAGCCCATACGCCGCTGCAACTCCGAGCGCCGGCGCCCCGCGGATACGAAGTGCCTTGATCGCCTCGCAAAGATCTTCGACTCTGGCGATGCGGAGGATACTGTACTTGCCGGGGAGAAGCGTCTGGTCGATGATCTCGACGGCGCCCTTTTTGAACGCGATCGTCGGCAGTACGCTCATGGCATCGGCTCAACCTTCTTCAACAAATCGAACAGCAGCGACACGGGCAACCCCACAACATTGTAGAAGCACCCATCGATCGATCGCACCAGCCCCGCGCCAAGACCCTGGACGGCGTACGCCCCGGCTTTGTCGCGCCCCTCACCCGAGGACACGTAGCTCAACATTTCGGAGTCGGAGAGCTCGCGGAAACGCACACGGGTTCTTTCTTTTCCCGAGATGTCAAACCCGTCGGACTCGCGACGGACCGCGACACCGGTGACGACGATGTGCTCCCTCCCGCTCAGCTTTTTCAAAAACCGAAGCGCTTCAGAATCGTCCGCCGGTTTTTCGAGCACTTGGCCGTCGATGATGACGACGGTGTCGGCGCCGATCACCGTGGCCTTTGGATAACGCGACGCCACGTCGGCCGCTTTGAGACGCGCCCGGACCTCGGCCCGTTCGAATGGATCGTCGCACGTTGCGCCGTTCTCCACGTGATCGTCCGCGGGGACCACTTTGAACTCGAATTCGAGCCCGCGGAGAATGTCGATTCTCCGCGGGGACCGCGACGCGAGGACTAGGTTCCTCTGGACCCGTTCGGGGAGAAGCGGGTTCACGCGGACTCCTTCTCGATAACAAGCGTCACGGGCCCATCGTTCACGAGGCTCACATCCATGTGCGCCTGGAACACCCCGGTCCGTATGTCGCACGGAGCTTCTTCTCTCATGATTCCGACGAACTTCTCGTACAAGACCTCCGCCGCATCCGGAGGGGCGCTCCGGTCGAAGCTCGGACGCTTCCCTTTCCGGCAGTCCCCGTAGACGGTGAACTGGGACACGACGAGGATGGCGCCTCCCACAGCGTCCAGACCGACATTCATCTTCCCTTCGGCGTCATCGAACACACGGAGCGAGACGATCTTTTTTGCCATCCAGCGGAGCGTTTCGTCGTCGTCCGTTTTGGCAAACCCCGCGAGCACGAGAAAACCCCGGCCGATGGCCCCCACTTCTTCGCCGTCGACGGCGACCGACGCTTTCTTGACGCGCTGAACTACGGCACGCATCGCCTAATCTCCGCTCGCTCGAATGTCCAGCACCTGTATCTCGGGGTAGTACCGTTCGAGGTAGTACCCCTTTTTTATCGAGACGGCCAAATCGACCACGAGTCCTGCCAGCGAATCCGGGGAGATGCCTCTCTCGCTCCAATTGAAAAGAATCGCCTCCGCATCGATCCCCCCTTTGTCTTGCATGTAGAGTTTGAGATGCCCCTTCCCCACGTACCGTGTCTCCGGCGAGACGACGACGTTTTCGACGAGCCACACGGGAGCGCGGTTTCCCTGTCCGAACGGCTCGCACCTGGAGAGGAAATCGACGAGTTCGAGCGAACACTCGTCGAGCGAGAGATGAGCGTCGACATGGAGACGAGGCTTCTTTGGGAGCGACGCCGCGGCCTTGTCCAACTGGTCGGAGAAGTCGCGCACGAACGCGTCGACTCTCGCCGGCTCGATACTGAACCCCACCGCCTGCCCGTGCCCGCCGTACCGCACGAGGTGCTCGCTGCACTGGTCGAGCTGCTCTTTCAAATGCAAACCCGCTACGCTTCGCCCCGATCCCTTTCCCAACTCGCCCTCGAGACTGATGAGGACGGCCGGTCTGCCGAACTCGTCGACGACCCTTGCCGCCGCGATTCCGAGGACGCCCTCGTTCCAGTCGCTTCCCACAAGGACGAACCCGCCTTTCTCGTCGCGATCCGGGAGCGCAGCGATCGCTTTCATCACGTCGTTTTTGACGCTTTTGGCGAGGAGTTTTCTCCGGTTGTTCTCCTCCTCGAGAACGGCGGCGAGCTCGGCGGCCCGCCGCGGGTCGTCCGCACACAGAAGTTCGAGAGCCGGTTTCGCGTTCGAGATTCTTCCCGGGGCGTTCAGACGAGGGGCGAGAATGTAGCCGATGTGAAACGCTGTGAGTTCGGGCCGATCGAGTCCCGCGGACGCGGCGAGCGCGGCAAGAGACGGGCGCGGGGCGGCGTTCATCACGATCAAACCTTCACGGACGAAGTAGCGGTTCTCGTCGACGAGAGGGGCGACATCGCCCACGGTTGCCAGGGCGAGGAAGTCGAGAAGACTCTCCGACGAGACGGATCCCGTCACGCCGCTCGATTCCGCGGCCTGAACCAGTTTGAACGCTACCCCCGTACCGCAGAGCCCCTGAAAGGGGTAGCTCTCCCCTTCCCGTATGGGGTTGAGGATGATTCCCCTCGCCTCACGATCGATCGGAAACTCGTGGTGGTCGCAGATCACGACGTCGATACCAGCCGACTCCATTCTCGCGACGAACTCTCCGTCCGAGGTTCCGCAATCCACGCCGATGAAAAGCCCCACATGGTTCTCCACCGCCCACTGGACGGATCGCTCCGCGATACCATAACCGTCTCTCCGGCGGTCGGGTAAGAAACGAAACACGTGAGGCACGATACCGTGGAGATACCGGTACAAAACCGCCGTCCCGCAGATCCCGTCGACATCGTAGTCCCCGTGGATCAAAATGCGTTTTTTCTTCGCGACAGCACTCGCGACACACTCGACGGCCCGCGACATGTGGTCGAAGAGAAAGGGATCGTGCGGCTGGGTTTCGCCGGAGTAGAGATACGATCGCGCTGTTTCCTCGGTGAAAGAACGCGAGGCGAGAAGCCGCGCTCCCGCGCGGGGAATGTCGAAGGACTGCGCCAGCCTGCGGACGAGAGCGGCGTCCGGAAGGCCGTTTTGTTCCCAGACGTACTTGTTGAGTGTCTTGGACACGGTATCGATGTCCCGTTGAAGAGATCGGCTCATCGGCCGCGAAGCGTTCGGGCACGATCACTGGTCGAGACGGGCTTTCGGTAGTCGCGAAAGCAACGCCAACCCAGAGATCATGCCCGGCGTGCGGAGCGCGGGGCCGAGCAGTCCGTAAGCCGAGTTCTGTGCCCCTCGCGGGGTGACGGTCATTTATCTGGGATGTCCGTTACCGGACACCTCGTGCGACCAACCCAAGGGTCAAACGAAGCGGGGCGTCTTCTCCCCTTCTATTTGGTCTTACTCCGGGTGGGGTTTACCAAGCTGCCGCCGTCGCCGGCGGCACTGGTGAGCTCTTACCTCACCTTTTCACCCTTACCGTCCGCGATTGCTCGCGGGTTGGGCGGTGTTTTTTCTGTGGCACTTTCCTTGGAATCGCTTCCACTGGGCGTTACCCAGCACCCTGCCCCGTGGAGCTCGGACTTTCCTCGGACGCCCGTTGGGGCGCCCGCGATCGTCTGTACTCCTCGACCCCGTATCTTCCACCCTATAATAATCCCAATCGGGCTCGCGTGCAAGCCGACTACGCCTTCCCGTCGAGCTCGTCGTTGGCCAGTTCGTCGGCGAGGGTGTTTTCCTCCCGCGGTACATGCGAGACGGTGACGCGATCGAACGCTGCCATCATATCGCGCGTCCGTTCGAAAAGAGGCTTGAGCGTCGGATGCTTGACCTTGTACTGACCGTTCAGCTGTCTCACCACGAGCTCGCTGTCGAGCCGAATCTCCACGTCGCTGGCGCCCAAGGTTTCGGCCAGATCGAGCGCGAGAAGAACGCCTTCGTACTCGGCGACATTGTTCGTCGCTACCCCCAATCGCTTCGACCGCCGGAGGAGCTCCTCCTCCTTCTCGTCGAATAGGATCGCCGCGCACGCCGCCTTTCCGGGGTTTCCCCTCGACGCCCCGTCGGTGAACGCGATGAGTTTCGTGACCTTCGATTTCTTGGCAGGCTTCCGCGGGTGCGCGGTCCTTTGTTCGGCGAGGCCGAGGCTGTCGGCCCAGCCTTTCAACGAACCGAGAACACGGGCGAGGACACGCCGGTCGATGGCTGCGTAGGCCGCGGCTCGGTCGAGGGACTGCCCGCGCTCGAGCGCTTCGATCGCCCGGGCGAGCTTTCGCGCGACGACGGGGTCCTTCAACTCACGTTGGATAGTGGACAAGAATTCGTCCACAGGCTTGGCACGCGATGATCTGGTCGTTTTTCTTCACCTCCAGCGCGGCTTGCGGCGGGATGCGGCTGTGGCACCCCTGGCAGACATCGTCGACGACGTGGGTCACGCCGAAATCGTGGAGCTTGGCGAGAATACGGTCGTAGCGTTTTTTTATTTGAGGGTCGAGCTCCGCCAGTATCTTCGGTTTCTCGCCCTCCAGCCGCTTCACCTCTTCTCCGAGATACGAGATACGCGTCTCCAGATCGCCCTTCTCCGCGGACAGCTGTTTTTTCTCTTCATCCTTCTGCTTCGTGAAGCCGCCGGTCTCGAGACCCTGTTGGTCCAGCTCGTCCATCAACATGAGGAGCCGCTCTTCGTTTTGGTCTATCGTCTCCTCGCTGTGGCCGATTTCGTGGAGCATCGCCTGGTATTCTTTGTTCGTTTTGATCTCCATCAACTGGACCTTGAGCTTCTTGACCTTCTCCGTGCTGTCCTGAAGCTTTTGCTCGAGCAGACGCCTCTCCTTCTTTATTGCTTCCAGATGCGCGGCGGCTTCGCTCACCGCCTTATCGATCGCCGTCAGGTTCCTGTCGATTTTCTCTACCTTCTCGGGGAGCTGTCCCGATTCGTTCCGGCAAGCGCTCAGTTGAGCGTCCAGCTTCGCGATTGTTATCAGAAGATGAATCTCTCGTCTCAAGTCCGTCATGTTTTCACGCCCCCCAAAAAAAACGAGCTCCTCTGTTTCAGAGAAGCCCGCGAGTGCCACGCGCACGGCGGCCCGCTGTCGTGCGCTTCGATCGATTCTCGCCGGGATGTTCGTTTCGCATACCTTCCCCGCAGTACCGTATAGACTGTGGAACGCCAGGTGTGGTCGAAACCGACTAAGGTCTATCACTATAGATCGAGCGCGGCCGCCCCGTCAAGGGGTTGATCGGCGGCTTCCGAGGGGCTCAGGGGCCCTTCTGTCCGGCGTTGAGAAAGCGTCCAGGGACATGGCGCGTCGGCGTTGAGAACGTGCCGACCGAGGCGCTGTGCCGGCGAGGATCCCGCGGTATTATAGACCTCGCTTACTCCCTCGCGTGAAATCGCTTGATCGCGCTCGCCCCGTAGATCCTCTCGGCGTAGTGTCCGAAAATAGGATTGATGTCGCCCATCTCACGCCGCCCGTCGATATTAGTACTTGAGTAGGGGTGAACCTGTTTGCGTTCGAGCAAACAAACAGCCCCTCAACCTAACCGATTGAGGGGCTTAACATTTTAATCCTGGTGGGCCCACTAGGACTCGAACCTAGGACCAGCCGGTTATGAGCCGGCCGCTCTAACCACCTGAGCTATGGGCCCCGCTATCGTTCACGGCCCCGGCGTCCGGCGCAGCCGTGAGCTCGTACCGGGGCCTTAGATGATGTCCGTGTACCCCTTGAGCTTTTTCGCCCGGCTGGGGTGCTGGAGCTTTTTCAACGCCTTCGCCTCGATCTGTCGCACGCGTTCGCGTGTCACGCTGAATATCGTCCCGACCTCTTCGAGTGTGCGCGGAGTCCCGTCGCCGAGACCGAAGCGAAGCCGGATCACCTTCTCCTCGCGCCGCGTGAGCGTGCTCAGAACCTTTGTGAGTTGCTCGCGAAGCATCGCGTGCGCAGCCGTCTGCGCGGGCGAGACGGCGCCGGTGTCTTCGATGAAATCGGACAGGTTACTATCCTCATCTTCCCCGATGGGACGGTCAAGCGAAATCGGCTCCATGCTCGCCTTCATCGCGCTCTTCACCTTGTCAACCGGGTAGTTGAGTTTCTTCGCGACCTCTTCCGGTGTCGGATCACGGCCGTGCTCCTGGACGAGCTTTCGCATCGCCCGCGAAACCTTGTTGATCGCCTCGATCATGTGGACCGGCACGCGGATCGTTCGAGCCTGGTCGGCGATCGCGCGCGTGATCGCCTGGCGGATCCACCACGTCGCGTACGTGCTGAATTTGTACCCCTTGCGGTAGTCGAACTTGTCGACGGCGCGCATTAGACCACTGTTCCCCTCCTGGATGAGGTCGAGGAACTCGAGCCCGCGGTTGGTGTACCGCTTGGCAATCGCGATCACGAGGCGGACGTTCGCCTCGACCATCTCACGCTTGGCCCGCTCGGACTGGTACTCGCCGCGGTCGATATCGTCGACGAGCTTGACGAGTTCGCCGCTCGTGATGTTCTCCGCTTTCTCGAGCTTCTGGATGTCCGCCCTGATCTGCCGCATTTTTCGTTCGAAGTCCTCGAGCATGTCGATGGACCATGTTTCTTTGCCTTCAACCTTGATCGTGCGGCGCCGCTTGAAACCCTTGATTTTCTGGATCGTGTTCCTCAGCTCGTCGTAGGAAAGCCCTATGAAGGCCTCGTACTCTTTGAACTTGCCGTCGAGCTCGGTGAAGTTGTACTTGGTCTCGCGGGTCATGTTGACGATTCGCTCGAGCTGTTTGGGGTTGAGCTGGAGCTTGAGATACTCGTCGAAAAGCTTGTTCTGACGGAGCTCTATCGACCGATCGAGGCTCGCCCGTTTCTGCGCGTTCTTCCTAAGCTTCGCCTGTTTCTGGAGCTGAACGATCTCTTTCCTCAGATGGGCGACCCGTCGAATCGGCCGGAAACGGTTCTGTCGTTCCTTCTTTCCCGTGTAGTGCGGATGGAGACTCCCCGTTTCCACCTGAACGACGTCGTCGAGGCGCAGCTCACCCTTCTCCACTTGATCGGCCATCCGCTGGAGCTCTCGTATCGGGCCATCCAAAGAAAACACCGCGCGGGCGACCATGAGTTGCCCCTCTTCGATCCGCTTGGCAAGCTCGACCTCGCCTTCGCGATTAAGGAGGGGAACCTTTCCCATCTCGCGCAGGTACATGCGAACAGGGTCATCGTAGCGGATAACGGCTTTGAGGAGCTCCTCGTTCTTGACCTCTTCCTTCTCTTCCCTCCGCTTCTTCGCCTCGATCTTCATGAGCGCCTTTTCGTCCGAATCGAAATAGTCGATCTTCTCTTCGCTGAGACGGTCGTACAGAACAACGATGTCCTCGGGCGAGAAATCCTCCCCGACCAGGTTGTCGATCTCGTGATTGAGGATATAGCCTCTGTCTTCGGCCACGCGTCGAATGTTTTCCAACACGTCATCGAACTTGTCCATGCTCACCTCGTTCAGAGTTCCGACAGCGCGCGCTTGAGCCGCGCGTAATGCTCCGCAAACGCAACCGCCTCGTCACTATCCTCCGGCAAATCCTGAAGCCTCTCCCGCAGAACATCGAGTTCATCGCGGATCCGGAGTTCCTTCACCCGCCTTAGGGTGTCTTTGACAAGTCTTTCCGGATCGCCCGGTGGAATAGATATGAGAGCGATTTCTGCCGCAAGCCCTTCGAGCCCTGCCCCTTCTGCCCTTTGTTGAAAGGTTGGGTTCCCCAAATCAATGTCGTCTTCCCAGGCCGCGTCAAGCAGTTTGTAGTACTCCCTGCACTTCTCGTTCGAGAAGACGTCCGAATCCAGTTTGCTCCGCGCCTCCGCCGCGCCGGACGTGTTCTCGAGAAGAAGACGAAGCAGCGTTTTCTCGAGCCGAACCCGCCTCGCTGCGCCCCGGTTCGATGCGGACTGCTGTTCGCCCGGCTCCTCGTCAGGCGCCCGCTTCGGTCGCCGCCGTCCTCGGAGCACCTCCGGATCGACACCGAGGATCCGCGCCAGATCCTGCACGACAACCTCGTAGCGCAACCGGTCGCCGACATCGGCTAACCCCGCGGTCACTCGGTGGATAACGGCCTCACGTCCGCGGGGTGTGAGAGGTCGTTCCTTGATAATATAGTCAAGGAACTCCAAATAATCCAATGCCCCACCCACGATTCTCCCGAATTTCTCCCCGCCCAGAGCAAGAACCGCAGAGTCCGGGTCCATCCCCGGCTCAAGCCGTGCCGCCTTCACATCGAGACCCGCACCAAGGAGCACCGCACCCGCCGCGAGCGCCGATTCGATCCCGGCCGGATCCGCATCGGGGACAAGGATTACACGCTGCGTCACCCGCCTCAAGAGGGCGGCATGTTCGGCGGTAATCGCGGTTCCGCAGCTTGCCACCGCGTGTGGGAAACCGTGGACGTGAAGAGAAATGCAGTCCGTGTACCCTTCGACGAGAATCGCGGTTCGTCTTTCGCGGATCGCCTCACGTGCTTTTTGGAGCCCGAAGAGGGTCCGGCGTTTCGAGTAGATCGCACTCTCGGCGGAGTTAAGGTATTTCGGCTCGGCGTCTTTTTCAAGGGTCCGCGCTCCGAAAGCGATAACGCGGCCCGACAAAGACAGGACAGGGAACATCACCCGTTCCCTGAAGTAATCGAAGTATTCATTTGTCTCTGAATGAGATACAATTAGTCTCAGTTCGCGGAGGATGTCGAGAGACGCCTTCTCCTTCCGGGCTGCCCTGATGAGCTGCTCGCGCCCCGGCCCGCTGTACCCCAAACGGAACTCTTTCCACGCCTCCTGCGGGATCTTGCGGGAGGCGAGATAACGCCGCGCGCGGTCGCCCTGGCCGGCGTCGGCGAGAAGCCGTTCATAGAGACGGCACGCGAATTCGTTCGCCCGGTACAGGTTCTCGTTTCGTGTCCGGACCTCTTCCGGGACCTCGCGTTCGGCAATCTCGACGCCGTACTGGCGCCCCACGGTCCGGACCGCCTCGGGGAACGAGATCCCTTCGATCTCGATGAGAAACGTAAACACGTTGCCGCCCCGCCCGCACCCAAAACAATGGAAGATCTGTTTGTCGGGACTCACCATGAAGCTCGGTGTCTTTTCCTCGTGAAAGGGACAAAGCCCTTTGTAGTTCGCCCCGGCCCGCCTGAGCTCCACGTGGCGTGAGACGACCTCAACAATATCCGCCCGCTCACGGACCTCGTTGATGGTTTCCTGTGGAATCTGCACCGGACTCTCCTGCTTCAAACTCGCAACCGCTTCAGTCGGAAGACGGGCAACGGTTTCAGACAAACAACCGCCGAGGACAAACGCCTGCCGCGCACCAACACCTACTTCAGGCACACAACCGTGACTCCCACTCCGCCCTCCCCCTGTCCCCCTTGTCGCGAGGACGCCACACGCGGGTCCCCATGAACGAGATCGCGGATCGCCCGCAGCAGGATCCCCTCTCCAACGCCGTGGATGATCCGGACCTCCTCGACCCCGGTCAACACGGCGCGGTCCAGAAACTGGTCCACCGCCTGCAGAGCTTCCTCGCGGCTCTCCCCGCGCACATCGACCGTCGTCGTGTGGAGCGGTTCCGCGCTCACGTGGACCGGGACCTCGACCTCGGGTTTCTCTTCCTCATCTTCACTTGGTTTGTACAGATTGGATTTTTTCACGTTCAGTTTTTTTCCGTTGATGTCCACGGTGGCCGTGTCGGTGGCCACATCGATCACACGGCCCGTCGGGTGACCTGAAGGACTCAGAGAAACGAGGTCGCCTTTCGCGACGCCTTTCGCCCGTTTGGGCTTTGGTCGTTCCTTGACCTGTTCGAGCATCTCTCTCACACGGTGGTGCGCCTCGCTCACCGCCGATTTCTCCGCCTCGCTCTCGCGGATCCGTTTGACGAGCGCCTCGATTTCCCTGCGCGTCTGGACGAGCAGGTCTTCGACGTCCTTGCGTACCCGGTCCTGCTGCGCTTCCTTGAACTTCGAGAGCGCTTCCTCCTTTTCGCTGTACTTCGCGATGAGACGGTTCAGAACGTCGGACTGCGCGCGAAGAGCCTCTCTCTCCCGCTCGAGGGCGAGCTGTGTCGACTCGAGCTGGCTCAGCACGTTTTCGAGCCGGTACGGCTCCTCGCCGAGAAGCGTTTCGGCCTGCCGAACCACCGACGCGTCGAACCCGAGACGGCGGGCTGTTTCGATCCCGCGGCTCCGTCCCGCCGTCCCCTGGAGGAGCCTGTAAAGAGGTTTGTCGTTCTCATCGTCGAACGCCATCGACGCGTTCGCGACGCCCTCCGTTTTCAACGCGTAGGTCTTGACCTTCCCGTAGTGTGTGGTCGCGATGACCACCGCCCCCATCAACCGGAGGCGTTCGAGCGTGGCGATCGCAAGCGCCGATCCCTCGTCGGGATCGGTCCCGTCACCGATCTCGTCGATGAGACACAGGGTGCCGGCGCCGGAGGTCCTGCACATCACGTCGAGATACCGAAGGTGTGAGGTGAACGTGCTGAGCGATGTCGCTATGGATTGCTCGTCGCCGATGTCGGCGTGAACCGCGCTGAAGATGGGCAGCCGCGTACCCTCGCCGCATGCGACGGGAAGCCCGCTTTGAAACATGAGAACGGCGAGCCCGAGCGTTTTGAGAGACACCGTCTTTCCGCCGGCGTTGGGGCCGGTGATGACGAGGACACGCGCCCCCAAATCGAGGGAGAGGTTGAGCGGAACGACGGATCCGCGGCCCGTTTCCGATCGAACCGAGAGCTCTAAAAGCGGGTGCCGGGCGTCGACGAGATGGACGGCTTCGTCGAGGGACACCGTCGGATTCGTGCATCGGAATTCCGACGCGAACCGCGCTTTGGCTTCCAGCGCGTCGAGAAGCTCCCACAGCCGTATGTTCTCGAGAAGCTCACCGGCGCTTCCCGTGACGAGCGAAGTGAGTTCAGCCAGAATCCTCGTTTCCTCGGCGCGCTCGTCGTGGACGAGCGTTTCGAGCGCGTTGTTCCTCTCGACGAGCGAGAAGGGCTCGAAGTACAACGACTCCCCGGTGTGAGACGCCGAGTGGACGAGTCCCTCCTTCTTCCGGCACTTCTCACGCGGGACGAGAAGCACGTGACGCGTTCCGGTGTACGTTGCGTAGTCCGACGACCCGTACGATTTCGCCAGCTGATCCGCGTAACGACGTAGATCGTCCCGCGTCTGAGCGATGTTCCTCCGGATCGAGTGGAGTTTCGAGCTCGCCGTGTCCTTGATCCTCCCGTCGCGGTCGATCGCGGCGTCGACCGCGTCGATCAGCTCGCGGTGGAGCGTCATACTCGACACGATTCCGCGGAGCATCGGGTACACGGCCTCCTCCCTCATCGACCGCTGAAACTCGACGACCGATTTCTCGACGGATGCGAGAGCGAGGAGGCCTTCGGGCGGGATGAGCTCGTGCCGGCGGAGCGCGCGCTCGATCCATCCCCCGCACTCCGTCTGGGCGATGGGAAGGTGGCCGGCCGTTTTATGATATTCCCGGACCTCCCCGATCTCGCGAAGCCGCTTACCGATCGCGTCCCGGTCGGTGGTCGGACGGACACGGCGGATTTCCTCTTTGGCCCCCGAGTTCACGCACTTCGACGCGATGAGCTCGAGAACCGCGGCGAACTCCAGTATCTCACCGGCGTGAGC
>Ga0315275_10000153_pt1 | contig 54463 bp, 65 predicted proteins | sample YL17G03_0_MG_FD_205557 | JGI IMG/M metagenome (GOLD analysis project Ga0315275, IMG submission 205557) | Sediment microbial communities from Yellowstone Lake, YNP, Wyoming, USA - YL17G03_0 | ecosystem: Environmental > Aquatic > Freshwater > Lake > Sediment | place: USA: Wyoming | collected... | reverse complement strand
CAACTAGAGCCACAATATAATTTTCTAAAGAATGTTAATATTCAAGAAAAACTCTACTCTGAATCAAGTGAGATGATTAGTGTTATGTCTGATATCAATGTGGTGAGGCCAACTGAGATGGGAAAAGCGATCCATACGCTTATTCTTACATTGCGTGATTCATTAGGTGATTCGGCAGGTCATTTTTTCTTTAAGGAAATAAAACAAATGTTGGGTGATGAATATGTTTCTCATATGCAGGAGATCGGTGTCAATTTTACTGTTATGCAGGTAGATGATGAATTTACCCATATGAAAAGAACGCGTACTCATCAAAAAACATAATTGGTGTAATAAACGAAGGAGGTACCTATGCCGTTTCATGTGATTGCCCAAATAAAATTCGAGGCGAAAGTGGTAGTTCATCCTCAATCTATTCCGAATTCTATCGAGCTTGATTCTCCACTATGGACAGAGACCGGGAACTCATATGTCAAGGATGAAGACATAGTGCGCTATACCTTAACAAAAACCTCCGATGACGAGTTTGTATTAGTTATCGAGCAGATCGATTTATTTGGGATAGATACCGGAAAATGGACTGATGAACAGTATCCTGAAAGAAAAGCACTAATAGATTCTACTTTACGGGAAATCGAAAACATACTTGATACGAAAATAACTGTAAAAGAAATAAGGCGTGAGGTACTATGAAAATAAAATGGGATAAGAAACCTGCGACAACTGAACAGAAGATCCTCGCGGATTATCTCATTTGCCGCCCAGATATTATTGCTAATATTGTCAGATTAAGTTCAAAACATGAGGTTCTTTCAGCATCAATTACACCAAAATCTTTTGAAAGCGGTTTTTTCACCTACGAATTTAAAAAAGACTCCTCCGCAGATTCTTATCTTATAATCATCTGGAAAGGAATACGAACCGGAGATGCTTTACCAGTGCTTTATGGACATCTTGAATAGAGGACAATAGGTTTTTGAGGATATGGAGACTAAAAATGAAATGAATGGGTTTTCGAAAATATGCATAAAAACATTTATATGACTATCGTATTTCTCGGTCTTACAGGTGATGAAGTCCACCTTGGCTTGTTCCAAAACCGCTCTAGCTAATGACTTCTTTTGAAAGGTGCTATTATGGAGTGGCAACATTATAATGTGCTTAGATGCAATATGTGGCATGTTGAAAAAATGGTTCATGAGATGGAATCGTCTTTATATAAAAATAAAAGAGAAGGCATTTATGAGCACATTGAAATAGATTTAACAAAAGAACTGATTCAATCAATAAACGAACAAATAGTGGAGTTGTATAAGGTTTTAGAAAAAATACAGAAAAACTTCAATCTTGAAAATGAGCCAATAAAAGCTTCAAAGATGATAGAAATAGGCACTTACGCGATCTGGGAAACGATTCAAGAGACATGGTCTTCGCATATGGAAAAAGGTTCTGGGAAAATCGATTCGGTTGAGGAGAAAAAACAAATGGATGGATACCTGAATGAAATATTACAACATACAACTCGTATCAAAGAAATCATGCAAAAAAATGATCTATAAGCAAAATAGGGAATTTGATATAAGACTTAAAAAAATTTGATTTAAGAAAAACATTTTATATCTCTCTTGTATTTCAGATTTCACGGGTGATGAGGCTCACCTTCGTGACATACGAAAACCGCCATATTGGCTGATAGCTTCTTCTTAACTGGAACAAGTCGAGGAGAGGGTGAACCTCAATGGATTTAAAACTAAAGTATGTAAACAAGAATCACCGTTTTTTAAAAAAATCAAATGATGTAAGTTGTAGTAGCGGAGGTAGGTAAATTATGGAATGGTTAATAATGCCAATAATAGCGGGAGCTGTGGCGCTACTGTGCGCTGCATATATGAGCTGGTATATCATGAAACAACCGATGGGATCGGAAGCGATGCAGAATATCGCTTCTGCCATACGAACAGGATCGAAAGCCTATTTGAAGCGACAATACAAAACAATAGCGGTTATCTCTATTATTTTAGGAATTATTTTTTATCTAGGGTTTGATTTTGGAAAACTACCGTTTACTTCAGCAGCATTCCTTCTTGGCGCATTATGCTCTTTGGTAGCAGGGTACTTAAGTATGGATGTTGCAACACATGCTAATGTGCGAACGGCTGCTGCCGCTGAAAAATCTGTGCCTAAAGCGTTGAAAATTTCGTTTTATGGTGGACTTATAATGGGAGAAGCAAATGTCGCTCTTTCCCTTATTGGAGTGACGGTATTATACTGGTTATATGGTGATCCAACATTGATCATCGGTTTTGGATTTGGTGCATCTTTATCTGCGCTTTTCGCTCAATTGGGTGGAGGGATTTTCACAAAAGCTGCTGATGTAGGAGCGGATCTTGTCGGAAAAATCGAGGCCGGAATACCAGAAGATGACCCAAGGAACCCTGCAGTGATTGCAGATAATGTCGGTGATAATGTTGGTGATATGGCTGGTCGTGGAGCTGACCTATTTGAATCATGTACCGGTGAGAATATTGCGGCTATGATAGTAGGATTAGCTCTGTATGTAGCGACACAGAATTTCTTTTTTGTTATCTTTCCGCTGCTTGCTCGTAGCGTTGGCATCTTCGCCACCCTCATAGGTATACCGTTTGTACGAGGGAAAGAAGGTGTCGACCCAATGGTTCCTTTACGAAATGGTGTGATCGCGACGGTTATCTTTTGTATCATAGGTTTTTATCTTCTTACTATGTATACACTTGATAGTCTAAATTTGTTTTTTGCGGGATTATCAGGTATCGTCGCAAGTCTCTTGATTGTTCTGGTCACTGAATATTATACCTCTCGGAAATACAGACCAGTTAAGGATATTGCAGAAGCGAGCAAAACTGGTCCATCAACGAACATTCTCACTGGACTTGCAGTTGGTCTTGAAAATACAGCACTTCCTGTCGTTATCATCTGTGGTGCAATTGCATCTGCGTTTTATTTCGGTGGATTATATGGTGAAACAACTTCTGGTGTTGGGTGGATGCTTGGTGGTGTTTATGGTACAGCGATTGCAACTATGGGGATGCTTTCGATAGCTGGGATGATTCTTGGCCTGGATGGGTTTGGACCGATTTGTGATAATGCTGCTGGTATTGTTGAAATGTCTGGTGGTTCCAAGGAGGCCCGGGAGAAGATGGAGGCATTTGATGCAGCGGGGAACACAACAAAAGCGCTTACAAAAGGGTATGCTATGGCAGCTGCAGGTATGGCAGCGTTATTGCTTTTCCGTGCGTATCTTGATATTGTGCACGTGGAGGTTGTTGATATTGTTCAACCGCAGATTCTGATTGCTGCATTCCTTGGTGCCATGATCCCGTTCTTGTTTGCTGCACTTGCCATCCGTGCTGTTGGACGTACAGCTTTCAAAATGGTCGAGGAAGTACGACGGCAGTTCAAAGAAAAAGGAATCCTGGAAGGTAAAGGGAAACCTGATTATGGCAGATGCATCGATATCTCTACGTTAGCGGCTCAAAAAGAGATGCTTTTACCTGGTTTATTACCTGTTATTACACCTATACTAGTGGGGTTCATTCTTGGTCCTACTGCGGCAGGGGCTTTCCTTATGGTTGCTACTATATCTGGTTTCATTCTTGCAATGTGGATGAACAATGGTGGTGCTGCATGGGATAACGCGAAGAAATTTATTGAGGCAAGTGGCTTGAAAGGCACTGATCAGCATAAGGCTGCGGTTGTTGGTGATACTGTTGGTGATCCGCTCAAGGACACAGCAGGTCCTTCGATACATGTGCTCGTCAAACTGCTTGGTACTCTTTCAATTACATTTGGTATGATGTTTGCAACATATGCGCTTATGCATTAACGTTTCCTACATAACAAGATCGACTTACTGAATGGGAGATTCGGATTCGTTTTTATTACCGAAATAGAGCGCAGAGAGTTTTTAACTCTAGGCAGTAGTGCCCGTCAGGGGATTTGGTTACCACGTCTTCAAAGCCCCATTGTCGAAAGTCGTTCTAAACAATAGATATATAAGAGGCAAAGGATGTTTCACAACCGGGGGTTAATGTGCAATGGATTCATACACGGTTTTACCAAATCCAATAATCGATAAAAAAGAAATCATTTCAGAAAAATTCAAGAGTCTTAAAATAAAGAATTTCGGGGACGCCTGTAAGTATGTGCATGAATTACCTTATGGATACAATTCTAGAACAGATGATATTTTGATAATATTCAAAGAGGGGTATGGATCATGTACAACAAAACATGCTGTTATTGCTACCCTCGCCCAAGAACTCAATGTTCCTATTCACAAGATGATAGGAATCTATGCAATGAATGAAGACATTGTTACTGGCACAAATAAAATTTTAGAAAAATATCATTTACCATATCTTCCAATGATTCATTGTTTCCTTAGCTATGATTCATTTCATGTAGATTTAACAGAAGGGAATAACAATGGTAAGAATCGTTCCATTGAAGAATTCTTGTACATTGAGAAAGTTATTCCTAACATATCTGAGAAAGATGAATACCTTTTGTATAAAAAAGCCTTGAAAGATCACATACTTGTAAGAAAAGAAATGGAAAAAATCACAATGATTGATGTGTTACATGCTCGGAGTGAGGGTATTGCGTTGTTACGATCCAAGATACCCAAACAGTTTCAATAAATATATCTATTGTTCAATTCTTCTTTTTAAAACCCAGACAGAAAGATAAAATAAAACAATTGAGTAGAAAATTAGAACAGCAACACAAATTGCTGGATGAACCAAATCATATGACCCCGTGATGAAGAACCGAATCAAATCCACGGAATACGTCAAGGGAAACACATATGCAAGTGGGTGGAGAAAACCTGGTAGCGCACTCACAGGGATGAATACGCCGCATAGGAAAATCATTGGAAAACGGAAAATGTTCGCCAAGGTCATCGCATCAAATATCTCTTTTACAGCTACAGAGACCAGGGTTCCAAATGCTGAAAAGACGAATGCAGAAAGCACTAATGATAAGAATAAAGATATTATATTTGAAAATGGGACACCTAAAAAGATAATCGATCCAATGAGAAATATGCTTGAAATGAGAACCCCAAAGATGACACCACCGATAACTTTTCCAAATAAAATCGCTTGAAGGGACAGTGGTGCAAGCAGCAACCGTTCAAACGTCTTTGTCCTCCGTTCAAAAACAATGACGATTGCCTCTGCTGAGGTAGCGGCAAACAGAATTGACATCGCAATCAACCCAGATGCTAAATCTTTCATACCTGAAGGGTTTCTCAGGATGAATGCAAGCGCCATCACAATGGGAAACATAATCCCCCAGCTTAGGTTAGGTGGTTTGAAATAATACATCCTCAGGTCTTTCAATGCGATGTATAACGATCCTTTGACTTCCTCTTTAAACATTAATTCGTTTCCCTTCTTTTTCAACAAGCATGATTTCTTCTTTCAACCCCGTGATTTCAATAAAGGCTTCTTCCAAATTTTTCGAGTTCGTCTTTGCTATGAGATTTTTTGGTGTGTCAACTGTTTTTATAGTGCCATTCACTAGTATTGCTACGCGATCACAGAGTTGTTCTGCCTCTTCGATGTAATGTGTGGTAAGAAAAATAGTGACACCCAGTGCTTTGAGTTCTTTAATCATCGCCCGTAGGATTCTTTCAGATAGTACATCCAAACCAGTTGTGGGTTCATCTAAAAATACTACTTGTGGAGAATGTATGAGCGCTGCGGCGATGGTTACCTTTCGTTTCATGCCTTTAGAAAGTGTAGCAAATTTTGCCTCTCCCTTCGATTCAAGGTTAAATCTTTTCAGTAGCTCCCCTATCCGTTTCTCTCGATCACACTGAGACACACCGTAAAGCTGTCCTACGAACCGAAGATTATCAAAAACACTGAGCTCGTCATATAGATTGGAATCCTCAGTGACCACACCGATTGTTTTTTTGATTTCAACAATCTGTGTTCGTATGTCTTTCCCTTGTATCGTTGCTGTTCCTTCAGTCGGTTGTATTAACCCTGTCAATATTTTAATCGTTGTCGTCTTCCCTGCACCGTTCGGTCCAAGAAAACCAAAAATCTCCCCTCGTTTCACTGTAAAACTGATATGATTAACGGCAAGAATATCCTTATACTGCTTAGTCAAATTCGATACATCAATAATATTCTCTTTGTTCATTTTAGTAAGCTCCAAATAATCTTATTGTATTTATTGTTGCGTAATTTGTACGCCAAGAATTTTCACACCGTTTTTTGTTTTCATTGATAGTATTGCTGGTTCTGTAATAAAACACTGTCCTTCTGAAAATTTCTTTTTTTCTTGGTTGATATCTATGTCTACTTCTCCTTTGAAGATGTAGAATATAACATATGAATCCATTTTGCATGTTGGCATTTCTCCATCAGGTGGAAGCTCGATAATTCTCACTTTAAAATTACTCTGTGAGTAAAGAATGTTTTTATCTCTTTTTGCGTATGGGTATGCTTTTATTTTTTTAAGGTCAAACATTTCCATTTTATTTTCCTTCTTTTTTATCCATTAGATTTAAAGATTTCTTTTCTTCAAAACCAAAAATAGAACAATTGAAAAAATTATTAACACAAGTTCAAAACCGGGTACTGTATTTTTGTTGTTATCATTTGCATTATTGGGATTATCTAATAAATCAATAAAACCAGTTTCAAAAGTATACCATGAACCATTACTTAAAATCTCTAAATGGTATTTTATTTGAGTAGCATCTTCACGCTCACCCTTAAATTCTGCTTCATAAAAATCCATACAACAACTATATGAATAATTCATAGTAAGATTTTGAAATTTAATAGAACACAAATCTGTCATACATTCCTGAACAATTAAACACACATCATCAATACCACTATTACTGCTATTAATACCCACAACGAAAGTCACATTAGATTGAGGCATTGGTTCAGATGGATAACAATAAACTTGTTGTACAATTGGTTGTGAAGAAACCTTAGGAAAAAAAATAATACTTAAACATAACAGTAAAAGAAAAAAATATTTCCCCTTGGTAAAATTTACCAATATTTTATCCCCCAGAAACGCAATGCCATAATAATTCCAATAGCAATTATAATGATTCCAAATATCCTCTGCATCCATCTTCCCGCTCTTACATATTTATTTCCAACTTTACCACGAATACTACTTGTAACAGCACACAATGGAATTATAGGAATACCATGACCAAGACCAAAAACAAATAATAATAGTCCACCCATGATTATTGATATTTTTTGCGAAAGCGTAAGAATAAAAACCGGCATCATAAGTGACAATGCACATGGTGCCCACCCAATTGAAAAAAGTATACCTAAAAAGAATGCACCAAGATAAATTGATTTTTTACTTATTTTTGAAAAAATATTCTGGCCTTTCATCATAATTGAGGCGCTTTTATCACTTTGTTGTTTACGAATAATAAGCTCTTTAAGTGGTTTGAACACATTGATACCAAGAATAACAAGTATAATTCCTGCTACGAGGTAAAACATAGTCGATGCTTCAATGAAAAAACCTACTGATGATAATATAAGACCAAAAATAAAAAACACAAAAGCCATACCAAGTGTGAACACGACACCAATCCAAAAACCCTGGATAGAATATTTCTTTGTTGAGCTTTTATCATCTTGTTTTTGCAGTGAACCAACATAGGAAATCATAGCAACAAGAAGAGCAATAGAACAAGGAGATAACGCAGTTAATATACCAAGTCCAAAAATACCAATAAATGTTAACTCATTATTGTAATCCTTGCCTTTAAATTCAGTCCATTTTCCTTCAAGTATCTCTGATGCATCATTTGATAGTGATTCAGCAGTTTGAATACCATCAATTTTTCCTTTACCCATGCAATATATATGATAAACACCAACAACACTTTGATTAGCATCAATCAAAACAAGAGTAGGATTGGAAAAGGCATTCTCAACAGTAAAATAATCATAATACTCTTTTGTAATAGGATAAGGGCTGAAATCTTCAACCCAATGCCAACTAACATTTACACTAAACTCCCGCTCCGCCATAACTTTACCATTTTCAGAAGAAGGATTATATCTTCTGTTAATAGTAATAATTGATATATTGTGATTAGACTCTGCAATTTTTTCAAGTTCAACTATCTGTCCTTCCATCTCCTCCAAACATTCGATACAAACAGGATTTTCTAAACCTGTGATATGAAGAATTACAATGTCTCCTTTGTAATCACTAAGATTAAAAGTATTGCCATCTACATCCGTTGCAGTGAAATCAACTGCAGGTTTAATTTCAAAATTTTCACCCTCAAATAAAGATGGGAGGAAAAATAATCCCAATAATAAAGCAAGAAAAACAATTACACCGATGATCATCCATTTTTTCATTTTAAAATTCATCCTTATTTATTAACATGATAATAATAAATTATATCCTTAACCCAACTTTCCATTTCGGAGTCACCTACGTCACCTTCCCAGCTATGCCAACCAATTTTTACTTCCCCTCCATCATTTACAAGGGTAAAAACACCTGTTAATGCTATATAGTTGGTTCCTCCATTTGGATCATAATAAAACCCTTCATTAAATTTCTTTTTAATATCTTCTGTAGCAACTCCATAACCAGGATAAGGGTCGTCAAGATCATAAAATACTGCATCTTCTGCATATTTTTCTCCAAGAGCTTTAACACGTTCTGCCTGTGCCGAACATCCAACACATCCTGTGCAATGGCATACAAAAAATACAGGTTTTTCTTCTAAATCTTGTGTAATCCATGTTTTATGTTGAACACTTTGACCAGCAGGAAAATTAATCCAGAACTTGTCAGATCCTGTTCCAATTGAATGAACTGGCGTGTAATCATCAAGCCAATTATCAGCATTAGAATTATTATTCGAATCATCTGATGATCCTGAAAAAACAAAAAACGCAGCAACAACAATAACCACCAATATTATTAAAATGACAGCAATAGCCCCAATAGAAAGATTCATAGGTTTTTTCTGTTTTTGCCCTTTTTTAGGTAAAACCTTAATAGAGGATTCATCAAAATCTTCTATTTTCTTATCATGAACCATTCTAAGATGAGTTGAAATGTTCTCTTTTTTAAGTTTGTTTTTACATTCAGGACAAATAACCCATGCATCCTCATTTTTTTCTTTACTCATTTCTTAATCACCTCAGTTCTTTCAAGAGAAGACATCGCTTTACGAAGTCCTTTCAAATTACTAACAACACTACCTAATTTCCCATAGGGAATCCCAACATACATCTCATCATCAGCAAGTTTACCTGCAGAACGACAACCATAACAACCAACACTAAAATTCACCATATTCTTTAAAATAGGCACCACGGTTACATCACCACAGGATGCCTGCATACCAGCAAAATTAGCTGTAATCCTTGGACCACCAGAACTATACAGCAACGAGTTTGCAACCCACATCGCCTGCTTCGGCTGAACAGTTAAAACCACAACATCGGGCTCAACAGGTGTTTTATCCAAAGGTGCAACAAAAGTACCTTTCACTGTTTTAACAGGAATTTTTGGTATTTCATCCATAATTCGCGCTGCTACTTTTTCACTAACCGCCAATCCATGCATATACGGTACTTTACCATTTTTCACTTTTTCAGGTAACTCTTCAATACCCAATGATGCTTTTGCAGCAGAACAAGCATGCCGATCCCCAGGAAGATAAAACATGCTCCCATGCGCGGCCATATTGATTGAAACACAATGTCTCACCGGAAAATCAAGAACGTTTACTCCATCTGGAATTTCTCCATCATTTTTTATTAATTTAATCGCAACAGGGTTTTTCTTAAGATTCAAAATCTCTTTCAAAGTATTTGACAGTTCAACATATTCCTCTTTTGCTTTGGCATGCATTGAAATATATCTCTTATGGTCTTTTTTTAACTCAATATTTATCGCATGAGTTGGGCATTGATCCGCACAAACACCACAAAAGCTACAAGAATCCGCTCTTACAATCTTTGGTCGTTTTTCCTCAAAGTCAAAAACGTTGTTAGGACAAATTTCCACACATTTTTTGCAGCCAATACAATGGTCATAATTGATATCAATTTTCATACGTTTTTATGCCTCCAAATCACTTTCTCAGTTTTTTTGAAACATCGTCAGTAACTTTTTTGATCTCATCGTTTTCTATCATGAAATCTAATCTTTTTTGGATTCCAAGATCAGTTACAACTACATGAACATCTGGTTTGAAACCAGCATGTTCTACTGTCTTCTTTGCACAATGAACTGGACAACCATCAATTGCAATAATTCTTTTCGCAGCTTTTGTCGACTCAATTAATCCGCTAACATGCCCACCAAGACCTGCAAGACAATACATCTTCCCAACACCCTGTGTTGTCAACTTCTTCGCAGCATCATTGGCGATTTGCCCAACGTTTGAGCCACCAGAACATGGAAAGATTAAAACCTCATCAGCCTCACAAAGACATTTTTCGTTCTTCATCTTTATCTCCCTATTTTTTGAGAAGTTTTTTTATTTCCTCAGGACTTGGAACGTGTCCAACAATCTTAGCTTCCCCATCAATAAAAACAGCAGGGGTCATCATCACCCCACGGTTAACGATCTCCTGAAGATCATCTATTTTGACAATTTCTGCTTGTATTCCCAGTTCGTCAACAGCTTTTCTCACATTTTTCTCGGTTGCCTTGCATTTTGGGCAACCCGTGCCTAATATCTCTATCTTCATACGCATTTCACCTACTTCTTCATCTGTCTTTGTACCCATTCATACATACCTTTGTCTCCCGCCGCACCGATACTCTTTGCAAATGCAATGGTTTCTTCCAAGTCTTTTATAGGAATATGCAATGCCTTTGCTTGCTTAAAATGATACAGAAAACAAGGTCGACAGTGTCCTGTGATAGAGGCAGCTACGCCTATAAGTTCTCGTGTTTTTTTATCCATTTTTTCTCAACCTCTTTCCAGTTCCCTTGCATTTTGGGTAACCTACACCTAAGATTTCTATTTTCATTTTTTTTACCTCTCTATCCTATAATAAGATTAAACAAATACCCCGTGAAGATAATCCCTATTCCCACGACCACTGCAAATATGACAATAAGCTTAACCTTCATCACTTTCCTTAAAATCATGAATTCCGGCAATGATAATCCTGTCACTGCCATCATAAAAGCAAGGGTTGTTCCCATGCTTACACCTTTTTCAGTTAATACACTCACTAAAGGTATTATTCCTGCTGCATTGGAATACAAGGGAATGCCGATAAGCGTTGCTAAAGGCACCCCATACCATTTGTCTGCGCCAGCATATTGTGCAAGGAAATCCATTGGAACGTAGCCATGGATAAACGCCCCTATCCCGATGCCGATAATGACGTAAATCCATACTCTTTTACAGATATCAAACGTGTATGATTTTGAGTAATTAATCCTCTCCTTGAATTCCATTTCTTTTAACTCAAGCTCGGTCTTAGCCTTATTCTTAAGGACAAATTCTTCGACTAGATTCTCTACTTTTAATTTCCCTATGAGGATTCCCGCAAATATTGCTATGATTATTCCACTCATCATGTAAAGAAGGGCAATCTCCCAGCCGAACATTCCGAACAACAAGACCAACGCAACCTCATTTATCATAGGAGAAGCCACCAGGAACGAAAACGTAACACCCAACGGTACTCCAACTTCGACAAACCCCCGGAAAAGAGGGACTGCGCTACATGAACAAAAAGGAGTAATAACCCCAAGAAATGAAGCTAAAACATTCCCAACATATTCATTCTGACGAGACAGAATCTTCCGTACCTTCTCCGGCGGAAGATATGTTCTTATGAACGACACGATAAATATGATGATTGCAAGAAGTATGAATATCTTGATTACATCAAGGATGAAAAAATTCACTGCGTTTGCCAACAATGAACCCTTTGGTATGGAAAATACTGAATACGTTATCCAGTCTGCGAATACTTGGATCGGATAAAATATATCCATATTACGCTCCTTTAGTACTTAGCAGCTTTTTTCTTGTTCTAAGTGCTATCCACACAATAGTAAGCATGACAGGAATTTCGATGAGAGGCCCGACTACGGTAGAAACAGCTACCATGGGCATTGAAGCAAAAGCCGTTAACGCAATTGCTATCGCCAACTCAAAGTTTCTCCCCGTGCAGTGAAATCCCATCGTGGACGAGTCGCTATAATTATAGCCTAATCGTCTGCAGGTATGATAAACGAGGTTGTAAAGCAGGAAGAAGAATAGTACAACCGGGATGGCCATCTGCCAGATGAGATTGGGATTGTCCAATATCACTCCACCTTTTAAAGAAAACATCACGACCATGGTAAAAAGAAGTGCCAACAATTGCATAGAACCAAAATACGGTAGTAGTTTTTTGTTGAGCCATTCTTCCGATTTTCGTTTGATTACTTCCCGACGGGTGATAACACCAAACAAAAGGGGTAAACCGAGGTATAGGAGGACGCTCTGGCCGATAAGCCCAATGTCAATGGCGACGTACGTGCCGACGAGCAATGCGATGTACAATGGAGTAGTGATGATCTGTATGATGGAATTCCAGGCCATAAGGACAATTCCAAGCGGACCGTTTCCCTTTGCAAGGTCGGTCCAGACCAGCACCATTGCTATACAAGGCGCGACACCCAGCAATATCAGGCCGGTCCAGAGATAATTTGCCGTGGCAGGATCGATCAATCCAAAATAGGGGAGAATCATCTTGAAAAAGAGCAGTCCGAGAAAGTAAAGCAGGAATGGATTAACCGCATAGTTAAAGAACACGATGATACCAACCTGCCTCTTGCTCTTCAAGGCCTCCTTGAGCTCCCTTAGTTCTATCTTCGTCATCGCTGGGTAGATCATCAGGAATAGTCCAATGGGAATGCCTATGCCTAAACCCTCGCTGAAAGCTGGAAAATATTTACCAAGTAAAAGGCCGACAGCGATGCAAATAACCACCCACACCGCAAGAAGTTTCTCAATCCAGCCAAGTTTGCTGTCCTTACCACTCACGCAGGTTTCCCTCCAGATCAACAAATAAAGCTTTCATTAAAACACCCCCACAAAAAATCCGTATATTAAACCAGAAATAGTGCAAAATATAGTTATCAAAAGAGCATATACTAAAGTTCTTTTTGTTCCCATTATTTTTCTAACAACAAGTATACTCGGCAAAGAAATCACAGGGTCTGCCAACAAATAAGCCAGCAGAGGACCCATTGCCATGCCTAAACTTAGGAACATCTTGGCCATGGGTACCTCAACTAAAGTCGGGAAATACATGAAAACTCCGAACAGCACAGCACCAAGATTGGCAGGAACAGTATTAGAGCCAACATAAGTGGCTAAGAAGTTTTCTGGTATCAAAGCTGTTAAAATACCTGCAATAAAAATACCTACCAGAAGCAGAGGGAATATTTTCTTGAAAAACATCCAAGTCTCACTTAGCCAACTTTTTATCGCATCTTTATTGAAATAAAATTTAACTTCCACCAACAATAAAGAAATCAATATCGCTAAACCAACCATCTTTATTTCAAATCCTAGTTGAGATGCTCCAAAGATCAATATTGCAAACAAGGTGGCAAAAAATATCAGCAAGTAATTCTTTCTCAGAACGCCAACCTTGGGAGACGTTTTACATACGCAATCAGATTTCTCCTGCTCTTTGATTAATTCATTAACTTTACTCTCATCTTCATCGTCTTTTTCTTTAAAGAATGAAGAAATTATGATACCTATTAAAACTGCAAATGTAACTGATAAGATTATTCTTGCACCAGCCAGCCCCCAGCCTAAAACGCCCCCTGTGTATACTATCGCTAAAATGTTAGTAGCAGGAGCCGTGTAAAGGAAAGCTATTGCAGGACCTATGCCAGCACCTTTCTTTTTTATTCCAGCAAACAATGGCAGTATAGTGCAAGAACAAACCGCAAGCAATAAACCAGCAACTACTGACAACGGATAGGCTTTGTATTTTGGAACATTCTTTCCAAGATATTTTGTTATTTTTTCCTTAGGAAGCAAAGCAGACATAGCACCTGCAATAAAAAACGCTGGAACTAAACAAAATAAAACGTGAGCCGATAGATATTCTCCCAAAGCCTTAACGCCTGCAAATAGAACATCAATCGGTGTCATCCATCTCACTTAAATTTTTTAGCCAAATCAACGAGTTTAAAAATATTCTTGTCAGCGATACTGAGCATTATCTTTGTTCCATCTCTACGTTCATTAACCAAACCTGCTTGTTTTAAAACTTTAAGATGAAGAGATACATTTGGTTGAGATTTATCAGTGTAAGGAATAACTTCACAGATACATTTCTCTTCATCTTTGATGCATTCAAGAATTTTTAATCTTGTAGGATCAGCTAGAGCCTTGAATATTTCTATTTCAGACATCAACAAACATAAGTTAATTTAAATATTTAAATATTACTATGATACTATTTCGTTACATTAGAGGGATTCGAATATATGCAGTCTTTTTAGATTCCACTTCTCTAAACCTCGCCAAAATTTTGCTACACCTATCCAACTCCACTTTTCATATCGTAAGTGGACAAGATAGCCTATAGGCTAAAAGTGCTGGGTGTAGGCCGTAAGCCCCTTTCTGTTTTAAACGGCATTCTACTAAGCGTCCTACCTTTGAGCAGTCTGGACAACTGATCTCAATGTTTGGACTTGCTCTAGGAGCAGATTGATCGTTTCAACAAATCCCAAGAAGACCTCATCATCTAATGAATCATCGCATTATTCTCGAGCTGTGTCGTTTCTGTGTCTCCGCAAGGATTCTCACCCTTACCGTTCACACGGTTTCCTAGTCCAGAACGAGAGGGGACTTTCCTCAGCATTATCGCCGTGAGCCGTCCACCTACGCCCAGCGAGATAAAGTAAAGGTCTCTGCTTATAAATCTTTGTAACTATCTATCTTATCTATTCTATCTATCCTATCTATGGGAACGAAGAAGCGGACTCCTTTTCATCTACAACTTTACCATCAAGATATATCCTTGTTTTAAACAAAGTTGTATAACTCTTTGGTATATCTACGGAAAGTGTCACACGTTTTTTCACACCTGGGTCTAAAGAAGAAATTGTAGTGTTTTTGTAATTTATCTTAATCTCGTTCGAGGTGAAAAATCCGCCCTCAACTACAATATTTTTAGCGGTATCAATGCCAAGGTTTTCTAGAATCAATGTGACTTTTACAAAATCCCCTCGCTCAGTATTAGTAAATATTGTTATACTACTATTTTGCCAGTTATGGATAAGCAAAGGCCTAGATGAAACAGGATAAACTGACACCTCAGATACAGATTCTCTATATTCACTTGGAACAAATCCACATGGTTTTCCTTCGGTTGTTGTCTCCAAGAAAAAATAGCCATCCACGTAATAGTCGTACACAGGATTAGCACTTTTACTTAAATTCACTCCAACTGCCATGTGATTAGGAAATCTAAGCAGAGAAACGTTGTATTCCAGGTTTTTTAAGAGGCTAGCAACAAGAATCGCTTTATCTTCGCAATCTCCTCCACCGTTGCCGTTAAAAAGTGTTTCTATTGGGTACCGAGGATACTCGTAAGAGCTATCGGTAGAGCTATCACTTTTATATTCTAAGCTTTGAACAAAAGAAGCAATAAAATTGATCTTCTCTAAATCAGTAGCACCCCCAAATCCAAACATGATGGCATCAATAACTATGTCGACATATTGATCATCATATGGATCAAATACATACAAACTGTAGTCTTCATTGTTAGTTCTATTAAGGCCAATGTAGTAATCATACAGATATTCGGATCTAGGGATATTTACCCGACGTACACCATTGCTGTAGCGCCAACTAAATTGTTGAACAGGAACGTTGTTCACAACATTCACTGAATAAGCTCCGTTAGCCAATACATTCCCTTCAACATCTTTTAAATTTAAGGTAAATTCACTATTAGTCGGCGATTTATCTCTGTAAACAAAACAATCAACATTTTTGCTTTCTTCGGGCAAGATAACAGTTGGTAAAGCAAGACCAGTAATTATCTTAGAATCCATGGTAGCACTTATATCATAAGGGTACGCCGGCGTATCACCGTTGTTTTGTACGTTTAAACCTAAACCAAAGAGAGAATACCCTCCAAACCAAACCTCGCGTTTCCACCATTTCTGATCACAAGAAAGAATCGATAGATCCACACCTGTAAAGGAAAATGTTTCAGACTTTATCTCTTTGTTATCCTTATCATAAGCTCTTAATTTATAAGAACCAGGTGTAACAGAACGCCTATATTCAGCTAGATGAAAAATCGCATTATGATCTCCCTTGAAAAAGGAATCTGAATCAAGTAACTTGGAATCAGGTCCTAAAAGTTTAACGGTTACAGTCCCAGAACAAGAAAAGATAAATGATATACCAGGAAAGCCGTCGTCGTCACAAACGCTCCAAGAACTTAGAGAAAAACTCGTGCCACCAAATAAATTGTCAAATATACATCCCGATAAGGAACAAAGTAAAAGCATCACGAAAACGAGAAACAGAACAACATTTTTAGTTAGAGGCATTCAATTATACAACTACTTTCTTTTTTTCAACTTTTTCCCTAATTACATTACCAAGTCTCTTTATTCCTTCATCTATTTGTTGATTTGTAGGATAAGAGAAGTTTAATCTCATAGAATTAGCACCGCCACCATCCACATAAAATGCCTTTCCATGAACGTAAGCGACTTTTTCTTTTATTGCATCTAAAAACATTATCTCAGTATCAATGCCTTCCTGTAAAGTCACCCAAGCGAACATGCCGCCCTTAGGCTTATGGCAAACGTAGCCTTCAGGGAAATATTTTTTCATGGAACTAATCATTATGTCTCTTTTAGGTTTATACATCTCACAAATACTCATTATATGTAAATCAAGAAATCCCATTCTGATAAATTCAAAAGCAATAAACTGCGAAAAAGTATTTGTGCAAAGATCAAGGGCTTGCTTGCAAATATTGATTTTCCTTGATATTTCATCAGAAGCAATAGTCCATGCCAACCTAAATCCTGGAGCTAAAATTTTCGAAAATGTTGAGATATAGATTACACGGCCCTCATCATCAAAAGCCTTAATTGGTCTAATAGGTTGAGCATCGTATCTAAGTTTGCCATAAGGATCATCTTCTACGATGATTAGATCATACTCATTTGCTATTTCAATGAGCTTTTTCCTCCTTGATTCTGGCATTAACACTCCTGCAGGATTCTGAAAGTTTGGTATTGTATAGATGAACTTAGGAAGGATATCTTCCTTAAGTAATCGTTTAATGGTATCCTCTAAAATATCTACACTCATACCATCTTTATCCAAAGGGACACCAGTTAAATTGGACTCATAGCTTCTAAATGCATTTATTCCACCAAGATAAGTTGGAGAACCAACGATTGCCATATCCCCGGGGTTAAGGAACAATTTGCCTACTGCATCTAAAGCCTGCTGAGAGCCACTCATAATTACAACGTCATCTGGATTGGTATTTACTCCATCCTTGCTCGCCCGCTCTACAATGGTTTCTCTTAGCTCTTTAACACCCGGAGTAGTTCCATACTGAAGTGCTATTTTCCCATAATTTTTCATAACAGAGTCTATAGCTTCCCCTAAATTGTCCATCGGAAAAGAATCTGGATTTGGCAGACCGCCGGCAAAAGAAATTATCTCAGGATCCTGGGTTACTTTGAGCAATTCTCTTATTACAGATTTCCGCATCTTTCCGGCTCTATCTGAATATAACCTATCAAGATTCCTCATAAAAATTCCTAGTCCCTGAAATAAAATGAAGTTATATAGTTATTTCGTAAAATTACAGTACCTGCAAATTTATGGAGAAATATCATCCTCTTTTTTAATTTTAGAAAACATCGGTTCAAGGTGTTCCTCAAGGGACGGCATTGTACCTAAAGTATCCTTACAAATATTGAAGCGTTGTACTATGTGTAAAGCTAGTTCTTGATCTGAAGAAAATTTACCTTTTTTTCCAGAGCACATTGTACTAACATCATCTTCGGGATTAATTAAGTCCTCACTCATGTTCTCGATAGTCATACTATGTTTACGATTTATAAGCCTTTCTGTAGTTGTAACTAAAAAAATATAAGAAAAAAATAAGTTACAAAGCTCCAGTTACATGTATCACTAACAATAGTACGATTACGATTGAAATGAAACAAACACTCACTAAGTCCTCTTTCCTTCTCTCGCTTATTCGCATCCCGTCCTAAACAAAATATGGAAAAAATGCTTATGTACCTTTTTTGTAGGTGAATATGCAAATGCAAATGCAGGTGCACTCAAAACTTCGAATTTAAATCACTAGAAAAATTTATTAGTAATATTAAAGCTCACATGAATCAAAAATCAGTGAGAAATAACATGGAAGCAATAATTCTTGCAGGGGGGTTTGGAACTCGACTTAGACCATTAACATACACCCGCGCAAAGTCGTTATTACCAATACTCAATAAACCAATGATAGTTCATCTGATAGAAACCCTCCCAAAAAAAGTAGATACAGTGATACTTGCCGTTAATTACAAAAAAGACCAAATTGAGAATTATTTCAAAAAAAATGATGTCGGCAAAAAAATAATTATAAATGATGAGCCTGAACCGCTAGGTACTGGCGGAGCAACCAAGTTTGCAGAGAAATATATAACTGGATGTTTCCTAGTTCTTAATAGCGATGTTATATGCTCGCTGAAACTTAGCGATATGATAAAATTTCATGAGAAAAACAATGCAATGGCTACGATTTCACTTTGGCCTGTCGACAATGTTTCTGAATTTGGAGTTGCAGATGTGAAAGAAAACGGAAACATAGTCGGCTTCGTTGAAAAACCAAAACAAGAAGATGCGCCTTCTAATTTCATAAATGCAGGGGCATACTGCTTAGAACCAGAAGTTTTAGACTACATAGAAAAAGGTCGCTTGGTTTCCATGGAAAAGGAAATATTTCCTCAGATAATCAGAAACACTGGACGATTTTTTGGCTATAAATTTGAGGGATATTGGATGGACATAGGCAGAATAAGTAGTTATATCGATGTTCATGGGTTTCTCATGAAAAAACTTAGAATTAACAACCATCAAGGAGAAAATTGCAAAATAAATGGCATAATTAAACAATCATGCTTGGGCGCCAACGTCTATATCGGAAAAAACTCAAGGCTTGAATCAACAGTTGTTTATGACAATGCTAAAATTGGTGAGGATGTAAATTTATCTTATTGCGTAATTGGAGAAAACTGTAAAATTGGTAATTTTTCGAATCTTAAGAACTCAGTAATAGGTGACAATGAGGCTATTGAAGAGAAGACATTAATAGATAATAAAGCTGTATGGAATCAACCTAAACCAAAAGGTTATCCTGACAAACAAATAGGAAATCCCATAGAGAACAGGTAAAATCAATTACAAAACCTATTTATTACGATTTTACTTACGCTTTTCATCAAATTCAGATTAACGGTGGAATCATGACTAAATTATTTGGTACAAATGGTATAAGAGGCGTGGTTAACGAGGATATGAACTGCAATCTTACCCTTGGGATTGGTAAAGCATGGGGAACACGTCTAAAGAAAACAATCAAAAGACCAAAAGTAGCCATTGGTACAGACGCCAGACTTTCGAATCATATGCTTAAAAACGCTATTTCTGCTGGGCTCCTTGCCACCGGTTGCGATGTTGTTGATGTTGGACTTGTACCAACGCCTACGCTTCAATATGCCGTCAAAGAAAAAGACTTCGATTCTGGCGTTATAATTACTGCTTCTCATAACCCACCTCATTTTAATGGTATAAAGGGGGTCGCTAGCGATGGAACAGAGTATTCAAAGGATGTTGAAGAGGAGATAGAAAAAATCTATTTTTCAAAAAGTTATTCACTTGCAGGTTGGAAAGACGTAGGGAAACTTTCAATGTGGGATGGAGCAATCGATCTCTATATTGACGGGATTCTAAATGCTGTCGATGCCGATGCAATCAAAAAGAAACATTTCCACGTTGTCCTCGACTGTGGAAATGGTGCCGGTGGCCTAGTTGCGCCTATTCTTCTTAAAAAACTAGGATGTAAAATAACAGAATTGTACTGTGAACCAGACGGAACATTCCCTGGTCATAATTCAGAACCACTCCCAGAAAATCTTATAGATTTGATTAAAAAGGTGCCTGAGGCAAAGGCCGATCTTGGTGCTGCACAGGATGGCGACGCGGATCGCGCAATTTTCGTTGACGAAAAAGGAAACTATATCTGGGGCGATAAATCACTAGCACTTGCTGCAAAATATGCAACAAAAGAAAACGGTGGAATAGCGGTTACACCTGTGACGACATCCAGTTGTTTTGATGATGTAGTTAAAGAAAATAAAGGAGAGGTTATCCACACTGCAGTTGGTTCACCAATTGTTGCACGCGTTATGATGGAAAAGAAGGCTGTTTTTGGTGGAGAGGAAAACGGTGGACTGATCTTTCCAGAAATGCAGTACTGCAGAGATTCTGCAATGTCAATTGCAAAGATTCTAGAGATAATGGCAAAGGAGAACAAAAAACTATCAAAATTGATTGAAGAAATTCCAAAATATGAAGTGCATAAGACAAAGATGCCATGCCCAGATAACAAAAAAGAAATTGTAATGAAAAAACTAGTGGAAAAGACGAAAAACGACAAAAGTGTTGTAAAAATAGACGAAACCGATGGAGTTAAACTTTATCTTAAGGACGGATGGGTGCTGATGAGACCATCTGGAACAGAGCCGATTTTTAGAGTTTACTCGGAATCAAAATATAAGGGAAAAGCAGAGGAAATTGCGTTAAAATATAAAAAACTAACAGAAGAGATCATAAAAATTAATTAAATACTAGTTTTTAACATCGGTGCTAACTCAATTCCATTTTTTCTTGACATGCTAAGTACATATTTTGTTCTACCGTGAGATGTACCTCGCATCTTTACTACCTGAAGCGTTTTCATCAGATCTCCTTTTCTTTCAGTATCACTCAAAAAAATTATACCATCAGAAATAAACTCCACAATTTCATCCTGGGAGTATTGGAAGACCATAGGCGGCGTTTCAGAAGTTAACAAAGTAGTGCACATCATAGCAGATAATGAAGAACCTAGTTTGAAGATGAAATCCCTTATCATTTCTCTTGTTTGTAATCTATAACATAATGATGTTATTGAATCAATTATCAGACGTTTCGCACCAAGTTCTTTAGTAATATCTCTTATAACTTCAAAAAGAATGTTAGCCTCTTCAAGATTGTATCTTTCCGGATGCAGACCAAGACGATCACTAATACTCCACAAATCAATAATACTCAATTGGCCAGTTTTTAAATAATTTTCATCAAAGAAGCTATAGCCTCCTTGAAATCTTTTTAATTTACTGACAGTTTCTGTTGCAGTGAAAAAAACTCCTTTCTCTCCAAGTTTTGCCCCATTCGTTAAAAATTGCATACATAGCGTAGTCTTACCTACGCCACTGGCCCCTGATATCAATATAGCGCTACCAATTGGAATACCTCCGTTAAGTTCGGAGTCTAGCACCTCGATTCCAGTTTTACATCTTTCTCTTGTAATCATTACTTTTCTCCAACACCACCAAATAGAGAAATGAATTAGCCATTTAAAACTATTTTCTTGTTTAAAGCGAATATGAAAAGAAATACATTAATAATACTTATTTGATTAGGAGGTTAAAAACCGATGTATAGAGGAATAAAATGACTAAAGATGAAGAACTCACAAGATGTATGGCAATGGTTGAACAATATAAAGAGCAAATGAATTCACTAGATATGCAATCGTCATATCTACAAGCTGCAATTATGGATTATAGCAAGGCCAAGATAACTTTAGAACATATGAATAAAACAAATAAGAATGAGGAGATATTGTTACCAATTGGTGGTAATACTTTTATTAACGCATCTACAAAAGATCCCTCTAAAGTACTTTTTGATATCGGCGCAGGTATCGTAGTTGAAAAAACCTCGGAAGACGCCGTTAAAAAAATAGATCAAAGAATCGGAGATTTACAAAAAACCCAAGAAAGACTATCTACAGTTATGCAAAATTTACAAAATGAGGTTACCCAAGTTTATGCAAGAGCACAGCAACTTCTAGTGGAAAAGCAACAAAGCGAATAATTTTAGGTATGGATAATGTTTAATTTTTTAAAAAAGAAGTTTAAAAAATTCGAAGATGAGCTTGAGGCAGAGCTACAAAAAGAATTAAAGAAAGAGGAAAAACCAGTTGAAAAACCGATTGAACGTCCTGTTGCCAAAAAGGAAATCCCTGAGATTAAAGTCGAAAAGCTTGAAAAAAGACCACCTGAAGAAAAGAAGAAAGAAATTCCCCGAGCAAAACCTGAAGAGACCATCGACAGAAAGATAGACGCGCTTATAAAAAAGGTTGAAAAACCCGAAGAAAGACGAGAAAGAATAGAGCATGATAAACGCAAAAGAGAAGAAGAAGTCGACAAACAGATTGAAAGGAGCATAGAAACAGAATTAGAACGTACTTTGATAACAAAGAGAAGCATAGAAGAAGTTGTAAAAACTGAAGTAAAACCAGTCCGCGCAATCAGCGAGGAGAAACTAGATGAACTACTGTGGGAGCTTGAGGTTGGTCTTTTAGAATCTGACGTAGCATATTCTGTCATTGAGTCTATTAAAAAGGATATAAAAGAGGAACTGAAGTATGCATCTTTTGAACGCGGTAAGATTGGTGAACTTGTTGAAAATGTACTAAAAAATGCTATCGAGCATGTTTTAAAATCAAATGAATTAGATTTCATTGAGTTTATTAAAAAAAGAAAGAAACCTGTTGTTATAATGTTTGTAGGTGTAAACGGTAGTGGTAAAACCCTCTGTATCGCAAAGATCTCTACCCTGCTTAAGAAACATGGACTTTCTTCAGTGATGGCTGCTGGTGACACATTCCGTGCTGGCGCTATTGAACAACTAAGCATTCATGCAGAAAAAATTGGAGTTAAAATTATTAAGCATAGTTCCGGCGCCGATCCCGCTGCCGTAGCATATGATGCAATTGACCACGCAAAAGCAAAACATAAGGATGTAGTGCTACTTGATACAGCAGGCAGAGTTCAGACAAATATCAATTTGATGGACGAAATGGCAAAGATAAAACGCGTTGCAAAACCAGATCTGATAATATTTGTTGGTGACGCATTATCTGGCAACGATGCAGTGGAGCAAGCGAGACGTTTTAATGAAGTTGTTGGAATTGATGGGGTTATTCTAACTAAAGTAGATACCGACGCAAAGGGCGGCAGTGCACTATCTGTTGCGTATACCATTGGAAAACCTCTATTGTTTATCGGTGTCGGTCAGGGTTATGAAGATCAAATTCCTTTTGACTCTCGGTGGATGATAAACAACATTTTTGGAAAGTAAAAAAAAACCCTTAATTTTTACTAAAAATTTTTTTTAGGATACAACCGTAAAGAATGCTGGTAACATCTGTACAACAACTCCTTTTAAATAGAAACTACAAAAGTAGGATTGAGGAGTGATAGAATATGATGATCGTAGGGCAAATCTCAAACCAAGAAGAAGCAAAAGAAATGGAATTCATTGCAAAAGTACTTGTTGTAGGCAGGAGAGCAAAGGTGCTTGCAGAAGAAGGAAAAAAGAAGGTGTAAACATGAGCAAGGATAAGAAAAAGAGTAAAAAAGCCATACCTACTGATATACCTATTATTTGGGTCAATATAGTATAAGATATCTTAATCATTCCATGACAATTCTGCTGAAGTAGAATCAAGCAATTTTTTTGTCAAATCTGGCAATTTTCTTGAGATATCAGTGACTGTGACAATACCTACTAACTCTTCGTTCATAATCACTGGTAGTTTTTTGATATTGTTTTCTTTCATAATTTTACTAGCTCTTTCCAAAGTATCCAACGCTTGTACAGTTATGATTTTTGAAGACATGATCTCCTTCACTTTTGTTTGCTCGGGATTTCTATGATGGCACATGGTTCTTTCAATAATGTCGCGTTCTGTCACGATACCCACACAATCTCCGTCATCATCAGTTACAATAAGGCAGCCAACTTTAAAATCTCGATATTTATTACAGGCATCAAGTACACTTGCATTTTGATTTATGGCCACTACTTCTTTGGTCATAGCATCTTTCACAAACATTTTTCATCACCTGGAAATGTTCTCATGATTACAAATATAACATCAGCTACATCTTTATATATAATACGCATAATGATTTATATTGTAGTTGATTAATGTGAAAATAAAATCCAGAAATGAGATACTAAACGATATTGTAAAGGATGCGAAGAAATATCCTGAAGAGTGGAAGGCAGTTTTTGGAAAAGACAACAAGCTATTATCTAACGATTATTACATTTTTAATCCAAATATTGGAATTTATCTTCTAAAGGAGTATGAAAAAAGTCCTTTTGAAATTAAAGGTATCGGTGGAAAGATCGTGCGACATGTCGATGAAGATATCGAAGCTAAGTTATCAAAACAATCCAGTGATTTTGGTATAGTCCAAGGGGATTTTAGAAAGATTTTAAAAAATCTTGAAAAAGGGATAAAACCACAAAAGATATTCGATGCAGCATTGAAAGGTAAAAAAGATTTAGGGATTACTATACCTGTTAGAGGACATGCTTCTTCATCAAGAGAAATTTTCGATGACATTTATAATGATTTTACGACCAAGCAAAAAAAATTAGACTCAAAATTTGAAAAAATAGCCTCAGACGATGGGTTTTATTCATCTTACGATTAGAAAATCAAGATAGAAATTGTTTAATTTTACTTTCTGCAGCTTTTCTTTTTTCTTGCAGATCTGCAAGTAACTTTTCCATAAGCTGTGCCGCATATTTTTTACATTGACCACAAAATTTTTCACCTTTTTTACAGGAGGTGTAAATATCTAAAAGTTCTTTATCATCTTCAATTAAATGATACAGAAACAGTTCATAGACCACGCATTCATCAGGTTTGCCACCATGTTTCTTTTGCTCTTCCAATGTTGCGCATCCACCGGTCTTTGAATTCATAATCTTCTTTGTAGCTTCTTTTGGGGAATCTGTTAAAAATATTGCGCTCTCAGGTTTTGATGATGACATTTTTTCTCCGGTAAGTCCTGTTATGAATCTGTGGAATGTTGCAGATGGCAGAATGAAGCCGTATCCTCCAAATTTTGTCTCTGTTTTTGCCAATATTCCATCTATTTTTTGGATATCTTCTTTAACTGCATCTTCAATATAAATCGCTTTATAATCTGTAATTCTTTTTAATTTTTTGAAATTTAGTTTAGCTAGAACTTTTTCTGCGTTATCAAGTAATTTACTTACGTCTTCATCAACTTTTACAAAAACTCCTATTTTGTTATCTTTTGTGACTGTAACATTGTATAATCTATGCGCTTGGGCTATATCTCTGCTTAATCTTATGTGCGGATCTTGATCAACTCCAACTGGGACTAAGGTAGGTCTAATACCACCGTATTTTTCAAGTTGAACATGCAGAATATCTCCTGTTTGAACAAGCGGGGCAAATACATGAGCCATATTGCTTGAACCATTGAACCCGTAAGTGGCCTGCATCTGTGACCAGTTAGTCTTTTTTGCAAGAAGATATGCTAAATCTTTTACATCTTGATTTTTTGATTGAAAATAAATGCGACATTTTTCTGGTTTGAGACCTAAAGCAATATAGTTTGATATGTATTCATCCAAAGCATATCGTTCAGTTTGCTCTAATGTAAAACCTCGTGTCGCAAATGCCTCAATATCTGCAACTGCGATATTCACATCTGCGCCAATGCTCTGATAGTATATTACCTCGTCAATTACCATCTTATGCCCAAGATGCATTTTTCCTGAAGGCATTAAACCTGTTAGAATTGCCCATGGTTTTTTCTCAATTATTGCATCTTTGATGATCTGAAATCCCCTATGACCAAATATGACTCCTCTCCGAAGGAGTTTATGTGGGTTTGGTAAATCTTTCCATAAATCGTCTGTGAATTCTTCTATTCCAAATTCATCTCTAAGTCTTGAATAATCCTGATAAGTTGTTGAGCTCCAAGGGTCAATTTTCATTATTATCAATTACCTTTAAACAATCATTATTTCAAAAACTTACCGACTTTTGTAATAAGGGAGATAAAATAAATTGAACGCTGAGGAGGAGATTTGAACTCCCGATCCCCTTTCGGAGAACCGGCTCTCAAGGCCGGCGCGTTGGACCGAACTTTGCTACCTCAGCATAGTTTAAAATTAAGAATGTGTAAATAAGACTAAATAAAAATAGTTTCTGATTATAAAAAATTATGATCTTAGGACAATTTCTATATTAACCCCATCAGGAACCTGAATTCTCATAAGTTGACGGAGCGCCCTGTCACTGGCATCTAGATCTATGAGCCTTTTATGTATCCTCATTTCCCAATGATCCCAAGTTTCAGTTCCCTCACCATCTGGAGATTTTCTGCAAGGAACCTTGAGATGCTTCGTTGGAAGTGGTATAGGACCACTCATCTCGACACCAGTCCTCTCAGCAATCATTTTAATCTGACTACAGACTTCGTCAAGTTTTTTAGCATCAGTACTTACCAGTGATATCCGTGCTTTTTGTGCCATTACTAAATGCTCCGCGATATTTTCGGTTAGATATAAAGAAAAAATAGAGAAGCTTACTTAGCTTCTTCTACCTCTAAACAAATACCAGCCGCTACAGTTTGTCCCATGTCTCTGATGGCAAATCTTCCAAGTTGTGGGATTTTCTTTGATGATTCAATGACCATTGGACGTGTTGGAATGACCTTAACTATTGCTGCGTCTCCGGTTTTAATAAACTCAGGATTCTCTTCTTTAACTGTACCTGTTCTTGGATCTAGTTTTTTCTGGATTTCCTCAAATCTACAAGCGACTTGTGCAGTGTAGCAGTGGAACACAGGAGTATATCCTTTTGTTATAACTGATGGATGATTTAGAACCATAATCTGAGCGATAAACGATTTAGCTACAGTTGGAGGATTACTTACTGGTCCAGCAACATCTCCTCTGCGTATGTCTCCTTTCGCTATACCTCTCATGTTTACACCGATGTTATCGCCTGGCTCAGCTTGAGCTAGCTGCTCATGGTGCATTTCAATGGTCTTTGCTTCACCAATTACACCACCAGGTTTCATACTAGGTTTGAAAATAAGTTGTTCGCCGGGTTTCATGATACCACATTCTACCTTACCAACTGGAACGGTACCGACACCTTTTATACTGTAAACATCCTGAATAGGCCACCTGAGTGGTAAGTTAATTGGTTTCTCTGGTACAACAAACTTGTCGATAGCTTGGACAATAGTATCTCCAGTCCACCATGTCATCTTGCTACTCTTTGTTTTTATGTTTTCTCCCTCAAATGCAGAGACCGGAACGTATTGTAACTGTTCATCCTTGTACCCAACACTCTTTGCAAGCTTTTCAACCTCAGATTTAACTTCGTCAAATCTCTTTTTATCGTACGGTGGTTTTGTAGCATCGATTTGGTTTAGAGCTACAATCATCTGTTTAACACCAAGAGTACGAGCAAGGAACATATGCTCTTTTGTTTGAGCCATAACGCCATGCTGTGCTGCAACAACCAAGATCGCACCATCAGCTTGAGATGTTCCAGTAATCATGTTCTTTACAAAGTCTCTGTGACCCGGAGCATCTATGATTGTTATGTAGTATTTATCAGTGTCAAATCTCTTGTGAGCAACATCTATAGTTACACCTCTCTCTCGCTCTTCTTTTAACTGATCGAATATCCACGCAAGTGCAAAACTCTCCTTTCCTTTAGCTTTAGCCTCTTCTCTAAACTTCGCGACCATGTGAGCAGGGAATTGCCCAGAATCTAACAATATTCTTCCGACTAATGTAGATTTTCCATGATCGACATGACCGATAATTACAATATTCAAGTGTGGTTTATTTGCCATAATTTTTACCTCCATTTAGACGAATTCAAATTTGCCTTATAGGTTTTTTCATTTACATAACTTTTTTTGAAGTTTGATAGCGTATAGGCTTCTTATTTATAAGGTTTACTCTGTAGAAAATTAAAAAATTAAGGAGTGGGCTCGTTGAGATTCGAACTCAAGACCTCCTCCGTGTCAAGGAGACGTCATAACCAACTAGACCACGAGCCCTTTGCAGCGGTTAGGAATAGCATTATTATTTTTTTAGTTTACTATACCGCACTATTTCAAACTATAATATTAGTTAATATTTCTACACAGACTATTGTGAAGCATTAAATACAGATACTTTATTCTTTTGCCTCATGCGGTATAAATCTCCAAAATTAACTGCCGATGGCGCGATACTAAAAGATAAAAAAATTCTCTTAATTAAAAGAAAAAATGAACCTTTTAAAGACATCTGGGCCCTTCCTGGAGGGTTCGTAGAATATAACGAAAAAGTTGAAGATGCTGTTATCAGAGAAATTTATGAAGAAACTAGTTTAAAAACAAAAATTAAAAATCTTATTGGAATCTATTCTGATCCAAAGCGAGACCCAAGAGGACATGTTGTCACTGTTGTTTATTTACTAGAAATTGAAGGAGGGGAACTCAAAGAGGGAGATGATGCTTCTGACGCAAAGTTTTTTGATTTGAACAATTTACCGAGGTTAGCATTTGATCATGATATTATATTGAGAGATATTCTAAGGAGCGTAAAATAAAATGTTTTGTTCTAACTGTAAAGCACTAATGTATCCTGACGGCAAATATTTTATTTGTAAAAAATGTGGTTTTAAGAAAGAAAAATCTGGCAAAAATGTAGTTGTATCCAAACAAAAAGAAAAAGAAATCACTTTAATAGAAGACAAAGAAGCAACACAGGTTCTTCCTAGAACGAAGATTGCTTGCCCCAAGTGCAATTATAACGAGGCGTTTTGGATACTTCGACAGATGAGGGGGAGTGATGAACCCGAGAGCAGATTCTACACTTGTGTAAAATGTGGACATCGCTGGCGAGAAGACTAGAAATCTTTATATATTAATAGTTTAATATTAATATACAAACAAATGTAAATTTATTGGGGGAACATAAATGCGATTACCCGTTAAAAAAACAATTGTAATGCTATCATGCCTAGTAATTCTAATGCCCGCTATAAGTGTTGCATATGGTGAAACAATCGAAGAAAAGGCAATTTCTACTGAAACTATAACGCTGTTTAGATACGGACCTGATGGATCCATTACACCTGTAAAAGTAAAAATTGATAATAAAGATGGAAAAGACATCGGTGAAGCAATCGCTGATAAATGCGAAGAACTTTTTGTAAACGATGCTGAAATGCAGAATTATATGGAAAAATCAATTGGCAATTTTACAATTAGTATCGGTGTCCTTAAAGTTAAATCACACGGCAGAGGTTTTCATTTTAAAACAAAGCTCTTAGAAAAGATGGCATTAAACTTTATACTTTTCAAGCTGGATCTACCACGTCTGGGAGTTATGGCCAAAAAACCATTGATCTTTTGTAAATATTCGAGAGACGCCAGAGCAAATACCACAATAACTCCGTTATTAAGAACAAATGCAAAAAAAAGTATTGAAGGACCCCACAGCGTCGTAGCAATAAACTTTATCGGTTTTACAACGTGGTTTGGACGTATTTCAATTTCACCTATTCTACCAAGAGCGTTTTTTGGAATCGCTAGACTCGTCGCATGTAAAAGCTTATCGTAGATTAAACCGTCACCGTTATAAATATAAAACGTATTTGATTCTTTAAAAACTACATTTAGTGTTTAGTAATTGGGGAGGAAAAACATGTTCAGTGCTAAAGTAAAGTCAGAAGTACTTAAAGGAATAATAGACGTAACATCTCCGCTTGTAAATGAGGTAAAACTTAATATTTCGCCCAAAGGAATTTCCCTAAGAGCTGTTGATCCCGCGCATGTCGCTATGGTCAATTTAGAAGTAAAAGACGAGGCTTTTGAGGAATATAAAGCCACCGAGATGGAACTCGGAATAGACATGGACAAACTTAGTGGGATAATGCGACTCTCAACTTCTGGCGATATCGTATCACTTGATTACGATGAAGAGGCTAACAAACTTATTATTAAGATAGGTAACCTTGTACGCAAGATGGGACTAATAGATACTGCGGGTATGCCTGACCCAAAGATGCCCAATCTAAATCTACCTGCAAAAGTAGTAATAAAAGCATCTGAACTTAACCAAGGCGTACGCGCATCAGAAGCAGTATCAGATCACCTTGCATTAACTGTAAATAAAGACAATTTCGAGTTGTTTGCTGAGGGAGATACCGACACAGTAAATCTTAAACTTCCAAAGGATTTACTAGAAGAACTCACTACGAATTCTAAATGTAAGAGCTTATTCTCAATCGATTATTTCAGCAACATGATAAAACCAGTGAGAGGAGACGACCCTGTAACAATTATGATTGGCAACGACAACCCGATTAGAGTCGAATTTGACATTGCAGACAAGAAAGGACACGTAACCTATCTGCTTGCACCTCGAATTGAGTCAGAATAATTCACATATTTTGAGGTGTAAAATATTACCAACGAATTCAGACGCCACAGATATATTGGTTTTATAATCAAATCAACTGAAAAACAATTACGAATTGAAAGAACTGAGATAATCAGAGAAATTAAATCACGGTGTAAATGTCTTTTTAACAAGGATCATACAGACATGGGACTAACTTTAATAAGGTTTGATGGAACGAATGGGATTTTAAAATGCAACCACACTGAAAAGGAAAATACGATCAAACTTCTGCAGTCCATAGATAATGTTTCTTCTTACAAAGTACAGTTAAAAACATTAGGTACTTCAGGAACGATAAGAGCTTTAACAAATAAATACATGAAATGATAATTTACTTATTTTGACAGCATCAAAAATCAACAAATTTTGATAAAAGATCAGTGCAGATGAATATGCATGTAGATGTACAAGTGAATAACCCTATCAGCGATAAGTTATTAAAATAGTTATTTATATGTGATAATGGGAAGTGGACGGGATGCAGGTTGGAGAAGGTTCAGTTACTTCTCTAGATACTCTTAGACCCCTTATTGTAAGGTCTTTGCGGAGAAGTAATGTTAGGAAGAAGATTGCAGATTATCTTTTTGAAATCAGTCCAAGTGGGAGTTACACTTCGGACATTGCATATAACGTAAAAACAACACCAACTAATGTTATAGGCGCAATGCGTGGAATGAATTCAAGATATAAGGATGACGAGTCACTAATTAGTCTGAGACTTGTTGAACAAATTGAAGGCGGTAAAAACGTAAAAATTTATAGATTAACAGATTTTGGAAAAGAAATAATTCAATCGATGAAAGAAAGAAAGTAAACATCTTTTAAGTTTTTGTTTTAACTTCTGCAAATACCAATTTTTATTATGATTTATAAAAAAAACTAATGTAAAATGAATTCAAATCTATTAATTTGTAAGGTTTACTTTAATCTAAGTTTTAATTGGCCTTCCCTTGTTGGCGTTTCAATTGATGTTATTTTATCTTCTCTAGCCAGCCACCCCAATGCAGAGTAAGCATCTCTCTCCTTTATCTGTGTTACCTTAGCAATGGATGAAACATCAATCTCACCAAGCGTTGAAATAGCAGACCATACCTTTCCAGCATCCGCTCCAATTTTATTTGTAAGATTAGTTTCACGTAGTTCATATTTCGGGCCATTTTTACAGATCTTGTTTTCTCTCGCAAGCCAACCAATAGCGGCAGAGAAATCGTTCACCGTTAATTTTGTGTTTCTAATTAAAGTACTTTCTGCCAGTGGACCATATTTACTAAGAGTGTCCCAAACTTTTCCAGCATTTTCCCCAAACTTTTGTGTGACATCTTTCATAAAACCAACTCCATCAATAGGTATTTGAATCTAGATTATATACTTTTTTAATTTAGAAAATTTGTTAACAAAAAAGTTAGTTAAGTAAAACAAATTAATTATATTGGATGGCAAAATAAGCAAAGGCTTAGAATTCTATTTACCGGATCCTTTCTTAGTAATATACGTGATTTTGTTAAGCTGATCTTTTAATTTCTCTAATGCTTTTCCTTTGTCGTTACCTAATCCTAATGCTTCGGGATTTATCTCCCCTGCCTTAATTTGTTTCATCCATTTCTCTATCATCTTTTTTTGATCCAACGTTCCACCTCCTATGTCAAAAGGAGAAAATCAATTTATCTTCCTTTTAGATGTTATGCAGATCTAGTTTTTCTTTTTTGCTGTAAAAACTTGAATCGCGTATATAAAATTTGGGAAAAGTTAGAAGTCCATATTGTATTTTCTAGTACTGTAAAACATGTTCTCTCCATCTGTTTCTTCCGAGAGTTTTTCGAATTCTTTTTTTATTTTATCGAGTTGTTCCTTGGATATAATTTTTTTAGTATTGTTTTTACAAGGCATGTCCAATATGTTTCCTTGCAATCTACATACTATTGGACGAACTGGATAAATTATGCATCTGTCATTTCTTATGTATGGACAACGCATGCCATTATTTTTGAATTGATCAGTCGACCAAAGGATGTAATCGATATCATGACTCACCATGTAATCTCTAATCAAAATTTCTTCAGGCTCAAACCATATGATAGGCCCACAGCATTTGTGGCAATGTTTGCATTCAAAATCTTGTATCTGCGAGTATATGCCTTCCAAACGTTTTGCTATTTCACTTTTGGTAAGCATATAATCACCTCGATTCAGATATTTAAAAATAATTTAATCTTCGATAATATCCTGCATGTCCTTTACATCATTTTTAATTTCGTGAATCTTATGATCGATGTCTTTAATTCTTTTAAAAGATCGAAAAACAAGGTACAAACCTAAAATTAAAAGAACAATGCAAATTATAAGTAGTGGAATGATAAAATGAAGAGATGAATTTACATCATAAAATCGTGATGTCGCAATTAAAACAGTTAGTACTGACATCGGTAATGTAAATATTGCTATCGCGGTTCTTAAAACTGAGAGAGATGTTCTTTTTTCTGAAAGTAATAAAGTCACAGTATTATAAATTTGAGAATTTTCATTATCTTGCATCATTTGGATCTTGCAATCTTACTTCTTATTTCTTCATCAGATAATTTTCTAAATGCTTTGTTTTTTTCTATAACCGCGATCTCAATTAATTTTGTATCTAGTTTCTTCTTCGTAGATTTTTTAATAGCCTGAATCCCAAGATCAATAGCCTTATCAAGTGTTAGATCCAGTTTGTAGTAATGATCAAAATAGGAAATAATTTTGCTGCTGTTTTTTCCTTCGCAAACGGCTTTATACCCAAAAAAAGCCCCAGATGGATCCGTAGCAAATAAATTTACCCCTGTTTCGTCAATGCCTGCAACAAACAAAACAACTCCAAAAGGTCTAACACCGTAGAACTGTGTAAACAAATGTTTGTACTCGCAGATGTTTGTAACGAGAGTTTTTATCCGCATTTGATCATCATACCAGATCCTGTTTATTTGTGATTCATCTCTAGCAAAATCTACCAGATGTCTCGCATCAGCAGATAACCCCACAAAGGCACAACCGACATGGTTGTCAATTTCTGATATTTTGTCCATTGACTGGGGTTCAACAAGTCTTGATGGAACGTCCTTGCAACCGATTAAAACGACTCCGTCTTTAAATTTTAAACCTATTGTAGTTGCTCCTTTTTTCACAGTTTCTCTTGCATATTCAACTTGAAATAATCTTCCATCTGGAGAAAAAATCGTACTGTCCTCATCGTAAAATGATTTAGGCGATTCCATAATATATTCCGACTTTATTTTTTATGATTTTAAAAGTTTTGCGCCAGAATATAATCCAAGTATTATAATACTTTGTTTTTCGGTTGACTTAATGCGATACAATTAAATAATGTAATTTTGTTAACTATATTGTAGTTTGGAAATATGGCTGGGGAAAGGCAAGATAACTCATCTTCTAACACAAATTCTGCTTCGAAAGATAAGCCAGATAATAGCAATAATTCTGTAAATAAAAATGGAAATGGAGCTGATGGCCAGCTCTCTCTTTTGGATGGAGCTAGTTCGCAATATCCTGCAATAGCTCCAGAACTAGAACTACAAAAAATAGTAGCTGCTGATAAAACACGTTTATTAGAGGAACGTTTAGAGGCTTTTGAAGATATTATCGATTCTGAGATTGGTGACACAAATCTTACTCGCGCCCGCAATATTGAACGAGAGCTTGGTTTGAGACAAATATACCTCAAGTTTGAAGGAAGCACGCCCACAGGTACTCAAAAAGATCGCATAGCTTTTGCTCAAGTGATGGATGCCCTTAGAAGAGGTTTTGATACTGTGACAGTTGCTACTTGCGGAAATTATGGAGCCGCTATAGCTCTCGCCGCGTCTTTAGCTGGATTAGATTGCGAGATTTATATCCCAGAAAAATATCATACTGGCCGTATAAAGGAAATAAGTGAGTACGGCGCAAAAGTTACAATGGTACCAGGCGATTATGAAAATGCCGTAAAAGTATCTCAAGAAATGTCAGACGAAAAAGAATATTATGATGCAAATGCCGGTGGCGCGAATACTCCGCTACAATTCAGAGCGTACGGAGAGATAGCTTATGAGATATATGATGAGTTACGCGACGCACCTGCTGTAGTTGCGTTACCAGTTTCTAACGGTACAACATTAGCCGGAATTTACAAAGGTTTTGTTAGTCTTTATCGTCGTGGAAAAACTTCAAAAATACCTAAAATTGTTGCAGGTTCATCTTATGGTAAAAATCCTATCATCCAGGCTTTTCTGAAGAATATGACCATTTGTGAAGATTTGCAGCCGGATAAAATCCATGAGACCGCTGTTAACGAACCATTAATAAATTGGCGCTCCATCGATGGGAATTATGCACTTGAGTCAATAAGAAAATCTGGTGGTTGGGCGTCGTACGTTAGTGATAAAAGCATGTTGACCTATTCAAAAATAATTCTAGATAAAGAAGGATTAAGCGTATTACCTGCTTCTACAGCTGGACTTATAGCACTCTTAGAAAAAAAAGAAAATCTAACAAATGATCGTTACGTAGTTATACTTACTGGAAGAAAAACGTAAATAATTAAAAAATAATAGATTTATTGTGTTTTAATTTTTAAAAAAAAATACAAGGGCGGAGGGAGTGTATAATTAATAAAAAACGTGCGATGATATACGTCGATCGACTGTTCAACTGCGCCGATGGAAAGACAGCGCATGGTCTAGTAAGATACAGCAATCGATATGATATTACCTGCGTGGTTGATTCGACTTTGTCCGAGGGCGATGCTACTCAAATATTGGACGGAACAAAAAAAGGCATACCACTCTATAACGATCTTAATAAAGCTTTAAATTTAACAAAATCTGATACGTTTATAATCGGCGCCGTATCAGAAGGCGGAGTACTTCCAGTTGGTTACGACAAAGCTGTCAAATGGGCTCTTTCAAAAGGGCTAGATGTTGTTTCAGGATTACATCAATTTCTCTCAGAGGATCCTGTGTTTGTTGATCTAGCTAAACAAAATGGTTGTACCATCACAGATGTAAGAAAGATATTTCGTGATTACAAAAGATTTTACACAGGTGAAATTAAAAAAGTTGGATCCTTGCGTATTGCCATTCTAGGTACTGATTCCGCCATCGGCAAGAGAACGATAGCTGTTTTGATAAATGAAGAATTAAAAAAACGCGGTAGAAAAACAGACATGATCTATACAGGCCAAACCGGTTGGCTGCAAGGATGGCCACACGGTGTTGTTATGGATGCGTTGATAAATGATTTTGTAGCTGGAGGAATAGAAGGCGCGATTTTAGATTCATGGAATGATCTAAAACCAGAGTTTATTACTATAGAAGGACAAGGAAGTCTTCTTCATCCTTTTTTCCCAGGAGGTTTTGAGATTCTCGCAGCTGGCAAGATACATGGTTTTGTTTTGGTTGATGCACCTAAAAGACCACACCTAGATGGTTTTCCTGAATATCCCATGCCTGATCCAAAAAAAGTTGTGAAAATAGCCGAGCTACTAACCGATAAGCCATTGATAGGCATTGGGATTAATCGCGAGCGTATGAATAAAGACAATATAATTAAATCAAAAAACAAGCTGAATAAAATATTTGACGTTCCTGTTGTTGAACCTTTATCAGAGGGCGTTGGTTCGATAGTAGATGTTTTGGAGGAGATGCATGAAAGAGAAAAGAGACATGCTCTGTCTTTCGTCAATTAAACTTTCTGATCCAATAATTTCTAATAAATCAGTAAAGTCAGAAGTAACATTAAATAAGATTGATGGCGATGAAAAAAAATTCTCGCTAATAATCAAATACGAAAGTAACATCAAAAAAGAACATCTGCCGTTGATAAGAATGGCTTTTTGTATGCCGTTATTAAATTACGGTTTGTTCTCTAAAAAATTTATATTGGATTTTCAATTGAGTAAGTCAGATTTTAATCTTTTGCAAAATTTGAACATTATTTTCAGTCGTGATATATTTGTAAACAAAATAGCAAAAAAAAGAGCAGATTTTATTTTACATGAATACCTGCCAAAAGAAGAAGAAATTGATGCAAAGGATGCTGAACCAAAAGCCGTAATAGAACCAACAAAAGTAGTTCTAGATAGCCCTACAACAAATGAAAAAATTGATTCTAACAAATGTGGTATTCTTTCAAGTGGCGGAAAAGAAAGTTTGTTAACCTATGGAATTTTAAGAGAAATTGGTGCTGAGGTTTATCCACTGTATGTAAACGAAAGCGGAGGCCACTGGAGAACAGCGTTATCAGCTTATAAATATCATAAGAGAATAGACGAAAACACAAGAAAAATTTGGACCAACGTTGATAGATTCTATCTTTTTATGCTAGACAATTTAGAATTTATCAGACCGGATCATAGAATGGTTCGAGCAGATACTTACCCGATAAGACTGTGCATTTTCCCGTTCTATGTTTTTTCACTTTTACCTGCTTTTGTAGATCAAAAAATTGGAAATCTCTTGTTAGGTAGTGAATTTGATGATCTGACAGTAACTCCATATTACAAAGGCATTACTCACTATTTTGGTGTATACGATCAACATCAGGATTATGATATCGTAATGAACAATTGGTACTCAAAAAGAATCCCAGGAATGTATCAATGGTCTGCAATGAGAAATATCTCTGGCCTAATAGTCGAAAGAATACTTGTATCGCGCTATCCGCATCTGGCAGAATACCAAAGGTCCTGCCACTCTTGTCACTTTGAAAATGGAAAAATAGTACCCTGCGGAAAATGTTCTAAATGCATGGGAATTCTACTTTTCCTCTTGGCCAACAAAGCAGATCCTAGAATGATGAATTACAAAGAAAAAGACATTTTAGATTTCCCAAAAAAGATAACACCTTCTTCACTTAGGCTAGATCAAGACGAAAAAAATCAATCATTCTATCTGCTGCATAATAAAGGAAATACTACCGACGTGAAACCTGTTGATCACGTAGAAAAAATACATATCTATCGTGACACCTGCGATATAGAACTCGTTCCAAAACAGTTCAGAGAAGGTCTAATGAAAATATTTGAAGAGTATACAACAGGCTACTGCAAAATAGAAGGAGAAAAATGGGTTCCTTTAGATAAAATCAAAATCAGTGTCTAAGCTGTTAGGTCTTTTATCATTCTATAAGCATCTTTAGACCCATGATGTTCGTAGAAATAATACTCTCTTAAAAGCACGGTTTTTCTGAAGCCAGCTTTTTCATAAAATTTTATAGCTGCGTGGTTACCAACCGATACCTCTAATCTTACTTTTTCTATTCCATTGGATTTCATATTTTCTTCCGCAGCTTCAAGCAAACTTGTACCAATTCCTTTTCCTTGAAAATTAGGATCAACATTTATTGTTTCTATCCCAGCTACCCTGCTTCCTCTTTTGTACAATATTAATACGAAACCTCTTAGAGTTTTTTCTATACTAACTGCAAGACAATCACTATTTGCTTTGGTTAAAAGATATTTTAATTGTCTCTTTGAGTAGGCTGTATTTTTAGTAAAGCATCTTCTTTCTATCTCTACAATTCTCTCAAGATCAGAATGAGACGCCTCCCTTATAACACTGCCACAAAGCATAAACAAGGAATGCATCCATGTTCAATTAAAATAAATTTCTATTTTTTGAAATTTAATTAAAAATGATTTACTATATATCTTTACTGAAAATCATCAGTTTCATTTTCTTCTTCAATTTCAAAGGAAGGCGTTTCTGATTTGTACTGATCGTACCCATCTTTTCTGGAGGATGATCCCATCTTCTTTATTATTTTACCACATTTCTTGCATTTGCCTTCTTCATCAAACTCTCGCCATTCCATACAATTTGAGCAGAATTCATCGCTTCCAACTTTTATTGTTTTGGCCATGAGTATCTCTCTTATTATTAATGCCTTAGCAAGATATATTTTTTGTCATTATTTGCGATGGGTGAAACAAATAACTAATATTTAAAAAAATCTTATACTAAGAATTTACCCTAATGAAACATAAAATTTAAATACAGCTATTATCTAGTCACCAATATGGATGCGGATGCCTCAACGATATTAATTAGAATTGCAATCACATTTCTAGGTTCGCTTTTGTTTGGCCTTGAGCGACAAAGGTCCCATAAACCCATAGGCTTCGGTACTTTTACTTTTGTAGCTCTAGGTTCTTGCGGACTCGCGTTAACATCAATTTTACTTAGTTCAGATCCACAAAATCCACAAAACCCCTTAACACTTCTGAGTGGCGTAGTGACAGGAGTAGGATTTTTAGGTGCAGGTGCGTTAATAAAGACAACCGATCACGTTTTTGGATTTACAACTGCTGCTAGCATATGGCTTTTTGCTATATTTGGATTAATAATAGGGGTCGGTCAATATGAGATTGGATTTACATTGTATTTGTTGGTTTGGGTTGTAGTATTTATAGATAAGCGACTAGAACAGAAAGGTATCGGTTCTTATCAGAAGAAATTGCAGATAGTGGCAAATAAAAAACTTAATGGTGAAGATATTTTTGATGTCGTAGGAACAAAAAGATACAAAATTGTTAGTATGGATGTCGACAGGAAATCTAATAAATTTTCAATAACCATTTTAGTGGAAGGATCAAAAGCAAACATAAATAGAATACCAGGAATACTAACTAAAACTGAATGGGTTGAATCATATAAAATGGAATAGAATAGTTTAACTATCTAGTTTTGGTATATAAATAGCAGATAGTAAGTGCAATTTGCAGTAAGGATAAGTTTAAATATTATTCCTTATATTTTATATATATTAATTTATCACTAAAGGCCTGAATTAAATGTCAAATGGATTAATTATCGAAACAAATTCCTTAACAAAAATTTACAAAACTGGAAAAGTCGAGTTCAAAGCATTAGATAATGTTTCATTGAAAATTAAAAAAGGGGATTTTATCGCTCTAATGGGCCCATCGGGTTCTGGAAAAAGTACACTTATGAATATTCTAGGCGGTCTAGATCGCCCAACATCTGGTAATATTATATTTGAAGGACAAAATCTAGCGATATCGTCTGATAATCAATTAGCTGAGATCAGAAACAGGAAGATTGGTTTCGTATTTCAAACATTTAATCTTGTGCCTTCCATCTCCGCATTAAAAAATGTTGCGCTTCCAATGACATTTGGAGGAGTTCCCAAATCTTCGAGAGATACCACGGCATTGGATATGCTAAGAAAGATGGGATTGGAAAACTGGGCAAGAAATTTACCCTCAGAGCTTTCTGGAGGACAACAACAAAGAGTAGCAATTGCTAGAGCGTTAGCAAATAATCCATCGGTGATACTTGCTGATGAACCGACGGGCAATCTAGATTCTGCTACAGGCGTACAAGTTATGGAAGTTTTATCTAAAATAAATAAAGAGGGAAAAACGATCCTTTTAGTCACCCATGACTCTTCTCTCAAAAAATATGCAAATAGAATCATTACTATGAAAGATGGAGTAATAAGTGAAAGAAAATGATGAAAGATATATTCCTAATGGGTCTCGATGCGTTGCGATCACACAAAATAAGAACTTTGCTAACACTCATGGGAATAATTATAGGAATAAGTTCTGTTATAATGGTTAGTACTGCAGGAACTTCAGTACAAAGTTTTGTTGAAGAAAAATGGAATATTTTTGATCCTACAGGCATGGTCGTTGGTACTGGTGTTGCAACTGACCCGCCAAAACTATCTTTTAATCAGGTTGTTTTTACAAATAACGATATACAAAAAATACAAAATTTACCACACGTAAAGGATGCTGCTCCTGTTGGTATTGTTGTAATTAGAAAAATATCAGTAAGAGATAGTTTCCTCAAATGGAGATCCGCACCTGGAAGTACATTGTACGCAAGTTCATCAATACTGCTAGATGTATTAAATTTAAAACTTATTAGTGGCAGGATCTTCCAAGAAGGAAAAAATGAGGTCGTTATCACCGAAAGTACAGCCCTAATTTTTGGAAAGGATAAACCCTTGAAACTTAATGACTTTATTTATCTTAGCAGGATAGATGGTAGACTTTTAAAAGCGCAGATAGTGGGAATTTTAAAAGAAGCGGGAGACGAAAGTATCATCAACCAATTTATGTCTGCCTCTATAATAGGTCCTGTTGACCCCTATTATTCTAATTATATTGGATCCAATGCTGGCGGTATTTTACATCGGGTAACCGCTTACGGACTTTTGTATGTGACCGCAACCGACAAAAACAACGTTGAAAATGCAAGAAACGAGATTATAGATTATTTAAACAGCGGTATTTCCGACGCAAAGAAGTACAAAGATACAAGATATGATTTTGTAGTAATTACCCAAGAGTACATAATTTCGAAAATAGAGCAAGTAATGGGCGTCATAAATATGTTAATAACAGTGATAGCACTAATTTCTCTTGGGGTGGGGGGTATAGGTATCGCCAATATTATGTTTGCAACAGTTACAGAACGTACACGCGAAATTGGTACGATGATGGCAATTGGAGCAAAAAGAAGATATATTTTGCAACTATTTTTATATCAATCAATAGTGATAGGATTGATAGGCGGTTTGCTAGGATGCATTTTAGGAGCCAGCGGTAGTGCATTTGTCGTACAGGTACTGAACAATTATTTACAGGAATTGGGCGGAGGTGGCTTTGCAGGCACTATCACTCTGATTTATCCTCTAGAATGGTTTGGAATTTCGGTAGTTTTTGGAATTGTAGTAGGAATAGCCGCAGGCGTTTTACCGGCCAGAAAGGCAGCTAAAATGGATCCAGTTGTGGCACTTAGATATTCATAAATCAATAGTAAAAAACTTCTTTCTTTTTAGCGTTATAGATAATTTAATAATAGGAAAATTGTTTTAGCCGTGAGATTGGGTAAGCACTTTAATAAGCTTGATATTAGCCACAATAAAATAGAAAAAATTAATCTGTGAAGATATATGATAATTAGAAAAAAATATTTGTTCTACATACTGGCAATCGTATCCTCCGTTATAGCTGCTTTAACAACAGCATTCGACACTATAGTTGGTGTAAATTTTATCTCTAGCCCATTGGCATTTGCTTTTTCAATTTTCTTTGTTGGGAGTATTATTACTTTTATCATTTCATTGGTTCTTTCAGCTAGAATAAACGAACATAGCCTAGGTGCAAAAATTATAGATCCGTCGTTCAAACGAATAAGGCTGGTGAAAAAAGAAGAACTGAAATATCACATTATCGCAGGGCTGATGAATGCAACAAATACCATTGGGTACTGCGCCTTGATAATAATGGTGAAAGAACCATCTGTAATCCTCGCATTCTCGCAAATTGTCATTTTATATCTAATAATGATGGAGTCAATTACGGAGAAAGATGTTCCAACACTTGTGGAAATACAATCATCAATTATTGTTACATTTGGTGCAATTCTTGCATCGATTAGTTTACAGGGAGAAATCCAATCATTACCGTTATTAATCGTATTTCTAGTGATTAATCCAACATGGGCTGTTTTTTCGATTTATCAGAGAAAATTGAAGATAATGAAAATCCAAAGCAAATTAAATGATTCTATTAATATCAGGTTTTGGAATGTAGTATTCTCATGTATTTTCACGACCTTGTTAATCTTTATTTATGATATTTTTACAGGGAATAACTATATTTTTGAAGGATTAACCGCATCCATCCAGTATTTCCCATGGGTTGCGTTAATTATGGGTACAACATTTTTTGCATACGTGTTTTACATTCGTTCTTTGGGATTTGGAAAGGCAAGTATCAGCAATGCGCTCAGAGCATCAACCATTATATTCGCTATTCCCTTCTCTTTCATTCTTACCGCATACTTTGGCATACCATTCTTTTCAACAGATCCAGTTATGTTAACAATAAAAATAATCGGTATTACACTAATACTCTTAGGTATCATATCCTATGCACTTACGGTTGTGAAAGCGTACATCTTCATCACTATTAAACCGGGATATCCTCTGAAAGAAACTATGCAGAAACTATGGAATATCAAGGGTGTCACTCATGTAACAATCACATCAGGCAAATATGATTTTATTGTGAAGGTTTCAACACGCACTTTGGTAAAAGGTTACGAGAAGATTATAAGAGAAGTTGAAGAAATTCCTGATGTTCAAAAATATATATGGGCTTCTGTACTAAAAGACTGGGAGAAAATCTAAAGTACAAAACTAAATCTTTTGTGATTTATTTTTTTGCTTGACATCAAAATATCTTGCGATTATTAGACATAACATAGCAACCGCACAACCTATCATGAAAATTAGAACACCTTGACCTCCATAATTGTCGGAAATTGCAGCGACTGCTGGTATACCAATGAACATACCCGCGCTTATAACAATACTATAGACCGCCATTGTTACTCCTCTCATTTTCTCCTGAGCTTCATCTGCGAGCGATGATAAAGCAGATGGGCCAAAGGCAAGAGCCATAAAACCGAAAATTCCGAGAAGGGGCCATAATCCGATAATACTGTTTTTTACAGCCTCTTTTGTCGGCGCGAGAAGATAACCTATTCCAACTACAGTCATGAGACCAACAAATCCGATAGTGCCGATAAACATGATGGGGAGACGACCGTATTTATCAGAAAGTCTTCCATAAAATACTTGAGTGAGAATGAGTACGATTCCTGCAACGCTAATAACAGCGGATAGTATCAGAGGGGAGATGCTGATAACGCCCTGGGAGGTGGATACTGTAAGAAACGTCATAACCGCGCCTATAATCATGAATACGATGAACCAAGGTAACGTCAGAAGAATAACAGAACGTTGTCTCAAAACGCTTACAATGTTTTCAAATCTAATTTTTTTAGATAAAACATCATATTTCTTTGGCTCTGTAACGTTGATAAAAGAATAAACAAAACCAACTATAGCCATAATACCCGCAATCACAAAGGCCTGCCACAGTGATCCACCCAAAAATTCAAGCAAAAGTGCACCTAGTGCATAACCAAAGACCCAACCCAACATGTTAAATGCATCAAATGCACCCATCTCTCGTCCTCTTCTATCTTCTGGTGCGTAGTCTGCCAAAAGAGCCAGAGACGCAACGAGGATAGCACCTGCGGCCATTCCATGAAAAGCGTTTATGAAGAAAATTACATACAGATTTCTTGTTAGCGACAGTAGAAAGAGAAAAACCGCAGCAACTGCAAGTCCCGAAAGTAATACGACTTTTCTGCCGTATCTATCCACTACCGTACCAATGAAGAGAACGGTACACATCTCAAAGAGCGGCGAGGCAGCTGCGACGATGCCATACCCAATAAATCCTGTTTCTATATTAAGATATATAGGAAGCGTAGCAAGCATAATACCAAAACTTGCACGAATGAAAAATGTGGAAATATAGAGCGAAGAAAGAAGGCGAAGATAAAATCGATCAAGCATAGTTTTCATGCACGTAAAAAAGTGGAACTTTAAATAGATTCTCTAAAAATACCAAAGATATTTTAGGATGTTGTGAAATACCCACCTCCATATTCTAAGGGATGCGATAACATGATTCCAAAAACAGTAAAATGTCCAAAATGCAAGCACGAAGTTACAATCGAGGGTAACCCTGGCGAGAAAATCATGATAACCTGCCCCAGCTGTAATGCAAAAGGAGCTTTTACTTTTCCAGGTGAAAAACCTACCGATTCTTTCAGTATACAAGTGAATAGTCTTACGAAAACATTTAATGGTTTGAAAGCAGTTGATAACGTTTCATTTAATGTTAGACGTGGTAAAATCTTTGGTTTTCTAGGACCAAATGGTGCTGGGAAAACTACAACGATAAAGGCTATGCTTGGTTTAATTCATTTCAATTCGGGCAGTATACAGATAAATGGTTTTGATATAATAAAAAACAGTAAGGCGGTGAAAAGTAGTATTGGGTATCTCCCAGAGCGAATTGCGTTTTATGATAATCTTACACCTGTTCAAACGTTAAATTTCTTTTGTGAATTAAAAGGAGCTGATAAATCAGTTGTAAAACCTCTAATAAAAGAGGTAGGTCTCGAGGATGCAATTGACAAAAAAGTAGGTAATTTTTCTAAGGGAATGCTCCAGTTACTCGGTATTGCTCAGACTATGATTGGGAATCCCTCTGTTTATATTTTAGATGAGCCGACTTCCGGTCTTGATGCACGTTGGGTTAAAATAGTTAGGGATAAAATCAAAACGCTGAACGAGCAGGGTGCAACTATTATGTTTTCATCTCATATCCTTTCTGAGGTTCAAAGCCTCTGTGACAAAGTTGCGATTATTGATAAAGGTAGACTAGTTGCTGAAGATACAGTTCCAAATTTGAATAGAATTTTAAACATAAAACCGCGTCTTGAGATATACATATCAAATTTAAATGGTAAAATACCAGAAATTATATCAAAAATAGAAGGTATTGATGCAGTGGATGCAAAAGGAGATGTTCTTTTTGTTACCTGTGATTATTCAGTTAGAATTAAAGTAGCCACAGCCCTTGAACAAGCAGGATTTCAGATAAAAGATATAAAAACTGTAGATCCGTCTTTAGAAGAGGCATTTATGAAATTATTGTTTAAAGATGGGGGTGTAAATTAATGGGACCGATAAATCTAAAATCAATTTATTATGTATCAAAGAAAGAGTTCCTTGATAATATACGAAATAAATGGATTATAGTATTGACAACCCTTCTTTTCCTTTTGGTAATCTTATTTTCTTATCTTGCTGGCACAGGTGGTAGATTAGGTGACACGCAGATTACGGTTATTAGATTAATTAGTATATCTTCAATACTTATTCCTTTAATTGCAATTATTTTGGGTTTTTCAACAATTTCTGGTGAAGCTGAAAGCGGTTCGTTTTCTGTTGTTTTATCATACCCAGTTACACGACTTGAGGTTTTACTTGGAAAGTTTCTTGGGCTAGGTTCGGTAATAGTTGTTTCAGTTTTAATCGGATTTGGTTTAGGGGGAATTATAATAACAGCGGCAGCTGGCGGTGAATCTTGGCTGGGTTTTCTTATATTTATCGGACTTACCATATTACTGGGACTGATATATCTGAGTTTATCCATCTGTATTTCTGCTTTTTTTAAGAGACGCATTACTTCAATTGGCGGAGGGTTAATTATATTTTTTTGGGGTATGATACTAGGATCTATATTCTTGGGGATTTTATATGGTAGTGGATATAATATCGAAGCCCTTTCGAAGGGAAATATCCCGAGCTGGTATTGGTGTGAAACTTTTTTAAGTCCTACAGATTTAAATCAAGTAGCAGTTTTGAGAGGTTTTGGGGTGAACGAAATTAACATGGGGCCGCAAATTTCAGTCACATTACCAGATTTCTTGAATGCTGGCGCAGTTTTATTCGTCCATCTAATGTGGTTAATAATTCCTATGATATTAGCATATTTCTTCTTCAAAAGAAGAGACATTTAAACTAAAAATGAAGCCGCTGGAGGGATTACGGAGTATAACTTAAAAGCCCGCATGAAATAAACAGTTTAAAATTTAGTTGTATTATTATGTTGTAATCTTATTTCATAAAGAATTTATTACAGATACATTCTCCATGTTCGCATTCTTCAGGGATTGATAGATTGTTTTGTTTTGCTTTAACTTTCAGATCATACTGTGTCTTGATTAATAATTTACCAAAAGCAGTTATCTTGTACGTATTCTCTTCCTTGAAAATAATATTAAATCGTTCAAATGCCTTCAATCTGTTTGAAAGCGTCGTTGGATGTAAATCGTTTCTGAATTTTTTCTCTATTTGACCAAATGTTTGTATTTCATCAAAAATAAACGAATGAAGAATGGGTAATGACCATTTTTTTCCAAGGAGTTGACTTAATTTTATTAAACCACAATTTTCTATTTTCGTTCGTGACTCTCGTGCCATAGGAATAGAATCCAATGATGAGTTGATTCTATAATAATCTTCCCCAGATTACTACACATTTTGGTAGTGTGTATTTTTATAATATAAAAATCATTTGATGACGTATTTGAGTTTAACAATAGTTACATTAAAAGGGTTAGTGACAAAAGACAATGGAGTTTAATGATAAAATAAAAGATTACATGAAAACAGATATAACCTATGTTGAAGTGGAAGAGCGGTTAGCTAGTGTCATCTTTAAGATGTCTAAAGCAGAAGCAGACATAGCTGTAGTAAAATCCAAAGATGATATCGTCGGTGTGATTACGGCAAGTGATATTTATTCAGCATTGGTAAAAGAGGTTTTTGCGGAAGATGTCAAGGGAGCAGGTAGTTCTGCAGAGATTGAAGATATGAAAGTCATAGAAATTATGAAAGGGCCTCCGGTAAAGAAGTTTATGAGTGCGTGTCAGCTTGGTGGTTCCAATCCTTGTATTCAGGCGTATGAAGATACCACCATTAAGGATGCCATTAGAATAATGGAGCGGAGTGGTCTGCATCATCTTTTAGTTATGGATGATAAAAGCAATCTTGTTGGTACTATATCTTTTAATGATATTATCAGGAGTTTTGGTAGGGGTAAGATCCGGAAAGAATGAGGGAGGTTTTTTATGAGGACACATGTAAGTATAATAGTTAGTAGTGAAGGGAGCTTATTGTCAGAGGTAGCAAAGATGTTTAAGGAACTCGGGTTTAAACCAACTCTTGGAATGCATGATTTTGTCTACGACTGGGAAGAAACAAAAGTGACGCCAGAGAAGGTTATCGAGCTTGTTGATAAAGTGCAGAAAAAACTGAAGGGTACTAAGGTGGGACTCCATTTTGTGACCGACAGTTGATAAAAAATGATTAGGGCGGCTTTTAACTCTAGCTGATAGAGCCCCCTGCGGGATTGATTTTTTAGAGGTCGCCAACAGGAGAAAAAGAGGTTACTAGAGCCGCTGGAGGGATTTGAACCCTCGACCTATTCCTTACCAAGGAATCGCGCAACCAGGCTATGCTACAGCGGCATATGTACCGCACTGAATACAAAGGGATTTATTTTAGCTTTTGCAAAAACTGGGTTAAATGCGAAGTTTAATTTAACCCTTCCATTTTTTAGGTGAGGGGCAAATTATCCATGAAATCTATAAATCTACCTGACGTTCAATCGGGTCCTTCACCATCAAATTTCAAGTTAACCCGTGTTGGAGTAACAGGTGTAAAAAAACTTGTAAATATAAAAAGACCTGGACGAGAAACCTCTATACCATTGATTGTAAAAATGGACCTTTTTGTTGATCTACCAGCATCTCAGAAAGGAAGCCATATGTCTAGGAACTTGGAACTAGTCTCAGAAATTATTGATGCAAACCTTGAAAAACCAGTTTCAGACCTAGAATCCTTCTGCGCAAAAACAGCGAAATTACTACTAGAAAAACACGACTATGCAACCTTCTCTGAAGTAAAAGCAGAGGCAGAATACTTTTTAGATAGAACATATCCCTCAGGTAAAAAGGGCTTAGAACCTTATAAACTTGTAGCGGAAGCACGAGCAAAGGCAAACGGAGAGATAAAGAAACTCATTGGAGTAGAAGTAATTGGTATGACAACTTGTCCATGTGCTCGAGAGGTAATAAAAGCAATCGGGAAATACAGAGATAAAGATATTCCACCGACGCACAACCAACGGAATATCACAACGCTTATGATCGAGGTTCCGGGTGATAATAAATCCGTTGATGCAAACGATCTAATAGAATTAGTGGAGCAAGCCTTTAGCAGCCCTACTTACAGTATTTTAAAACGCAAAGAGGAAGGACAACTTGTTTTTGATGCTCATAAAAATCCAAAGTTTGTTGAAGATGTTGTTAGAGATATTCTAAGTGCAATTTTAAAAAAATACAAAAATCTTCCAGATGATGTAATGGTCGTAGTGAAAAGTGAAAGCGAAGAGTCAATCCATAAACACAATGCATTTGCAGAACGAGTAACAACATTGGGCGAGCTTAGAAAATAATTTTTTAAAGGATAAATATGAGGATTATTCCGGAAGCTAAAGAAATTTTAAAGGATACGGGTTCAACAGCGCTCACACTTTTCAAAATAATTATACCGATTAGTATAATTGTAAAGATACTAGCTGACGCTGGAGCAATAAAAATCATAGGTGACTATCTCTCACCAGCTATGGGCGTGGTTGGGTTACCCGGCGATTTTGGATTTGTTTGGGCAACAGCTATGATTGCTAATATTTATGGTGGGCTCATAGTTTTTTTCCAGCTTTCATTGCAGAATACTTACACTGTTGCTCAGGTAACCATCTTAGGCTCAATGATGCTCGTTGCTCATACATTACCGATTGAAGCAAGGATAGCTCAAAAAACAGGGGTAAGATTGTGGTACACGCTTTCATTACGTATATTGGGAGCTATTGCTTTTGGGTTTATATTAAACGCCATTTTTGCTACTTTTAATATCTACCAGAATGAAAATGTACTCATATGGAAACCAGATAATGTTAATCCAACTTTGGATCAATGGATATTGGGCCAATTAAGATATTACCTAATTATTTTTCTGATTATTTTAGGTCTAGTTACGCTGATGCAGATACTCAAAAAGTCAGGCGCGTTAGAAAAACTGAACAACGCTCTAAAACCATTCCTAAAATCAATGGGTATGAGCAAAGAGGCTGCACCAATTACAATTATTGGAATGACTCTAGGCGTAGCTTACGGTGGCGGACTTATTATTAAGGCAGCAAAATCCGCAGCTCTAAGTAAAAAAGACAGATTTCTATCGTTATCGTTGATGGGGCTTTCACACAGTTTAATTGAAGATACGATCTTGATCCTTGCGATTGGTGCATCATTTATGGGTATCTTTGTTGGTAGACTTTTATTTACTATAATAGTTATGTTGATAATTATAAGATTAATCAACCGCCTTTCTAAAAAAACATTTGAAAAGTATTTTGTAAGTAATTGACTACTCAAAAAGTTTTAAAATGCTTTTATGATTACGACGCTCATGACTAAATATAAGATAGCTTGGTTACCCGGAGATGGCGTTGGAAAAGACGTGATGGATGCTGCAAAAATTGGACTTGATACAGTAGATCTTAACGCAGAGTACATACCTGGAGACATTGGTTGGGAGTTTTGGAAAAAAGAAGGAGATCCATTACCTCAAAGAACCATCGATTTATTTAAACAAACTAACTGTTGTTTATTTGGTGCAATTACATCTAAACCAAAGGATGAAGCACAAAAAGAGCTTGATCCAAAGTTGCAGGGCAAAGGTCTTGTTTATTCTAGTCCTATTGTTCGACTCAGACAATTGCTTAATTTACACACAAATCTGAGACCATGCAAAGCGTACTCTGGTAATCCTTTGAATTTCCGAGACGATATAGACCTTGTGGTTTTTAGAGAAAACACTGAGGATCTGTACGCTGGTGTCGAGTTTCATCCTGTTCCTCAAGTGGTTTTCGATGCTTTGATGACTCATCCAAAGATGAAAGCTTTTGCAAAGGTTCCTTTAAATGATATGGCGATTTCAACACGCATTATCACTAGAAAGGCATCTAACAATATTGCTCGTCAAGCTTTTGAGTATGCCAAAAAACATAAGAGAAGAAGTGTGACAATTGTTGAGAAACCAAATGTTATTCGTGAGACAAGTGGCATGATGATACAGGAGGCTAGGAAGATAGCCGCAGAATACCCAAATATTGAGTTCAAAGAAGTAAACGTAGACGCCATGTGCATGTGGCTCGTTAAAAATCCTCAGGATTACGACGTGCTAGTTTCATCAAATATGTTTGGTGATATCATATCAGATCTCTGTGCACAACTAGTGGGTGGTCTAGGTTTTGCATCCAGTGGAAATATTGGTGATAATTATGCTGTTTTTGAGCCTACTCATGGCTCAGCGCCTAAGTATGCTGGAATGTACAAGGTAAATCCAATTGCTATGATTCTAACTGTTAAACTTATGCTTGATTGGCTTGGCGAAAAGAAGCTAGCGACAAAACTTGAACAGGCAGTAGCAACTGTGATAAAAGAAGGAAAGGTAAAAACCTACGATGTAGGTGGCAAAAATACTACCTTAGAGGTTGCTAAGGAAATAGCCAGGAAGTTTGACGAAATCTAAGGAGTGTTCTTATTTTATTTATATTTACCTGGAAAAACCTTTAAATTTAAAGATGTTACGGGTCTGAGCACTCCAGAGGCGGGTTATGACAGATAGAATGAAAGTTATAATAATGGGCGCTGCAGGCAGAGATTTCCATAATTTCAACGTTTACTTTAGAGACAACAAGAATTACGAGGTCGTCGCATTTACTGCAACCCAAATACCAGATATTTACGGTAGAAAATACCCGCCAATACTTGCTGGTGAACTTTATCCAGATGGCATACCTATCTATGCTGAGGAAGATCTAACTAAACTCATTAAGGAACATGACGTCGACATTGTTGTGTTTGCCTATAGCGATATACCCAACTCATACGTTATGGAAAAATGTGCAATAGTAAATGCAGCTGGTGCCGATTTTGTTTTAATGGGCGAAAAAAACACCCAGTTAAAATCGATTAAACCAGTCATTGCAGTTTGCGCAGTCAGAACAGGTAGCGGTAAATCTCAGGTTTCCAGACAGATTTTTGAAATACTCCGCAAAAAAGGGTACCAAGTTGCTTCAATAAGACATCCGATGCCATATGACCCTGATTTAACTACCCAGATAGTCGAACGTTTCGCGTCTTATGAGGATCTTGACAAATACAACTGCACAATAGAAGAGCGAGAGGAATACGAACCATACATAGATATGGGTGGAGTAATCTTTGCTGGCGTTGATTACGAAAAAATCCTCCATGAAGCTGAAAAAGAGGCAGATATAATAATTTGGGATGGGGGCAACAACGATTTTTCATTTATAAAACCAGATTTACTGATAACAATCGCTGATCCGCATCGTGCGGGTCACGAATTATTATATTACCCTGGTGAGTTGAACACAAGATCAGCTGAAGTAGTAATTATTAACAAGGTTAACACAGCTAAGAAAGAAGATATTGAGACCGTTAGAAACAATGTAAAAATGGTGAATCCCACCGCCAAAATTATAGATGGCATTTCAACGATAATCGCTGATGATAGAGATACGATTAAGGGCAAAAAGGTTCTAGTGATCGAGGACGGGCCAACTGTTACTCATGGTGGTATGAAGTTCGGCGCAGGTAAAATTGCTGCAGAAGAATGGGGTGCAAAGGAGATCATCGATCCAAGAAAATACGCTGTAGGCTCTATCATCAATATCTTCAATAAATATCCGCATCTGACAAACATTTTGCCGGCCATGGGATACGGTAAGAAACAGATTAAGGAGCTCGAAAAAACAATAAACAACTCAGATTGCGACGTTGTTATAAGTGGCACACCAATCGACATTACAAGGGTTTTAACATCAAGCAAACCAGTTATTCGAGTAAGATACAGTGTCGGTGAAGAAACAGCAAAAGAGCTAGAAAAGATTATAGATGATTTTATTAAAAAAGCAACCCTATCGGAGTTTCCCACCCTCAAGAACAAATTGCGCAAGGAGTGCCTCTAGCTGTATATGAGGATTGCTGCCTTCTATTAGTCTGAACTCGGTTTCACCTGCTTTTTCAATAAGTCTTACCTTGCTTTCATCTGGAATTGCCAGGTCAAATATGGTTTGATGGATTTGTTTTATTATGTCTTCTCCACTGAGCCCATATTTTATTAAAAGATCGTAAAGCTGGCTTCTTGCTGCCATGAAATTACCGGTAAGCGCAGTGTTGATTAGCGCTTTTATATCCTCAGGCTTCGCGGTTGCGCTTGTCTCATATAGAAGTTCAGCTGTAATCTTCTTATTCATAGAGGCCCCTACCTGAAGAACATTTATCGCTTTCCTCATGTCCCCTTTTGAGATGAATATAAGCGTATCTAATCCGTCAGGAGTTATCTCAAGTTTTTCAGCTGTTGCTATCTTACGAATATACTTTTTTATGTCTTCTTCTTTTATTGGCGAGAATCTAAAAACAGTACATCTTGATTGTATCGGTTCTATGATTCTTGAGGAGTAGTTTGCAGACAGTATAAAACGACATATGTGGGTGTATTTTTCAATTGTTCTTCTTAAAGCAGATTGGGCGTCAGATGTAAGACTATCGGCCTCATCCATGAATATTATCTTGAATCTTGCCTTTCCAATAGGAGCAGTTCTTGCAAAATCCTTTATCTTACCACGGATTATTGCTATCCCACGTTCGTCACTGGCGTTTAATTCTATGAAATTCTGCTTCCAGGTTTCTCCATAGAGCTCTTTCGCGAGGGCGATAGCTGATGTGGTTTTACCAGTACCAGCTGATCCAGCGAACATAAGATGAGGGACGCTTTTGGCTTTAACGTACGCCTTTAAACGCTCAATTATTTCATCTTGACCGACCACTTCTTCAAGTTTTTTAGGTCGGTATTTTTCTATCCAAATATCCTCCATAGGAAATCACCAGGTAATAAGTTTCATTAATTAATGCTTTTTGTTAAGAATATCCACTATAATATCAGGAAGTTTGTCGATGTTCTGTGTAAAACTATGGTCGTCATCCAAAAATTTTAATGTCGCCTCCTGTGCCATCGCAAATTCTATCACCCAATCTGTAGGAACTACATCATCTTTAGTTCCAGCCAAAATAAATATTTTTGATGAGATTTTCTTCTTGAAAAGGCTGACATCCTTCATATCTGAGAGAATCCTCTGTGGCACACCCTTAATTTTTGTGATATCTGCATGAGGATGTATTATCGCCGGGTTAAGGAGTATAATCTGTTTAATATTAGGGTTTTTTAGAGCTGTTTCAGCAGCGAGAAATCCACCAAAAGAAGAACCTATTAGCACAGCGTTTTTATCGTTTTTTACCTCTTTTTCTATCTTTAAGAGACAATCCGAGACTACAAGATCTTCTGGAGCACAATCTCTATATTTGATCGGTTTAACGTTCAGTTTCTCCTTTAAAAGAACACCTTTTGTACTGTTAGGCTCAGATATGTACCCATGGATGTAGTATAACATAAATATAAGATATGAGAAGGTGTTTTAAATCATTCTGCGCAGGGTAATCTTACATGAGGGAACTATATAAATGGCCCCCTGGAAAGAATGTTTCAAAACATTTATATAATACCCAATATAATATCATATATAAGAATTAGTTAAAATAAATATAGATGTGATAACTATGAATAAGAAAATAATTGGAGCAATATTATGTATAGGCATTTTGACGATGAGTGCAATCCCTGTTATGGGTGCAGGGGATCCAAGTACAGAAGCAATCACGGTCAGGCCGTTAAATTATACTGAAAGAATATTGAAACGCGTACCTGTAAATGCGTCAGAAGTAACGTATGGATTATGTACCGTTGGAGCAAAAAGAAGCGCGGATATTCAATTAACTGCTGGAAATGAAACTGAAATAGCCAAGATAGAAAAAATCCTTGGCAGAAAATTAATTGGATCATGGATTATCCCAGCACTTCGTGTAAAAGTAACTGGACTTGATTTTACAGTTTCTTACGAAAATGATGTTGGTAAAAGATCACGATTAGCGTACTTTACCGAGTACGGAAAAGCAAATTTCAATGCAGACGGCAAATTCACCAATCTGACAGAAGTAGTCGAAAATATTAACACTGCTCACAAAATTACAGTAACCGGCTTTTCTGGATACTTCGTTCCATTGAGAGCACAACTATTCAAAATATTCCCTATGTTCCAAAAACACAGGTTATTCACTC
>Ga0315275_10000152_pt1 | contig 54499 bp, 72 predicted proteins | sample YL17G03_0_MG_FD_205557 | JGI IMG/M metagenome (GOLD analysis project Ga0315275, IMG submission 205557) | Sediment microbial communities from Yellowstone Lake, YNP, Wyoming, USA - YL17G03_0 | ecosystem: Environmental > Aquatic > Freshwater > Lake > Sediment | place: USA: Wyoming | collected... | reverse complement strand
GCCCTATTTCTTTTGCTCGCTCAAATAAATCAATAGGCTTAATAAGCGAATCCATAATACTAAAAGTAGTATGATTATGCAAACTTACATAAGGCCTATAATTTATTTGTTCCGGCTCAATCTGAGCCGGCAGATCCTCTGTTTGATCGATTTCCATTTGATTTTTTTAAACAAACCTCGTATAAAACATATCGCTATAATAAGATCTATGAATTAACAACAGTGTCTAATAATTTTTCAAACTCATCTAATTTTTCTGGACAATCCTGACTAGAACAACGAACAGTTATTTTAGTAGCTCCAAAAGAAGATGTTGCAATCAGCTTGTTTTTTTGCACATAAAAAATCCCAGACTCTAAATAATGGGACGGCGCCAAAAAGCCAGCAGCAATAAAAGATGAAACATGAGCCTTTGTAATAGGCTTGTTTGTTTCATATAAATATTGAACAGAATTACAACATGATTTTGTTATTGTTCTGATTAATCTTTTCGTGATCAACTATACATTGCCTCGTTGATTAAGAAGAAAAACACAATATCTGGCCTGAGCATGCGCTTCTTTAATTGCTTCTTTAAATGGCTCAGCAAGCCTCTTTAATTCATCCTTAGAGGCGGCCAACTCTTCATCTTCATCCATGTCTTTTTCTGCAATAGAAATTGCTTTATTGCTTTTAACAATACTAGCTTTCAACTGATCTTCAGAAAAAGCCTCTGATTCTTCCTTAAACCCAGGAGGAAGTGCTTTGTCCCATTTTTTCGGAAATATATCTTCTTTTGACATTTTTTTTACTCCACTACTTTGCTGTTTTTAACTAGCCATTGCGTTGTTATTTCATCTCTAACGGCAGAGATCATACCTAATAACTTACCAGTTCTCTCTGCCTCGACAAAACCCTTTTGCGCATCTTGCCCTTGCATCGTAAACAATCTTGTTAAGTATTCCTTAACTTCTTCGTCAGACATCTGCGCTTCAGGTTCTGTTTTTCTTATTGAATCAAAAATGCAACTTAATTTAACACGCTCTTTAGATCTTTTAAGATAAGACTCGCGAGTTTCGTTCGTAATTTCATCCCATTTTATACCTTCTTGCACAGCTATATTTTGAGCTTCCATTAGCATTAGCCAAGATGGTACTTCAAAATCATGCGATTCAACTAATCTAATTTTAATTTGATTGCCTATCATGAAACTACGATTTTGTTGTATTCTTGAAGTTGCAGAACCGGTTGCGGCCTCACGTAGTTTTTGATACGATTCATAATTAGCCTTTTTAGCTAATTCTTCATTGTCCGAACATGGAACACTTTTCATACCCATATGCAATTTTACTTTCACATGCGTGCGTGTTGGTTCGTGTTCACAATTTTCACCATGAGCATGTTCTTTTCGCAAGAGCATATTCATAACGAATGAATTCATCATAATATCAAATTCACGCTCTTCATCTGGAACCATACCAAGCAAATTATCATCAAAATCGTTTGTCAGCTTGTTTGAACCAACAACATAAATCTCGCCATCATTTACTATTGGCTCCATGCCATCAGCACGAAGTTCATAACTCATAGTGATTTTATCACCACTTTGAGCGAAATCCTTTTCGCCATACGGAACTACATCGGCGAATTGCTTGCGAACCTGATATAATAATTCCTCGGTTAATTCGGTTTCTGTTTTTTCAATATGAGGATTCGGAATCTCCAGATCTTTGTATTGTTTTAACTCAAAATCTGGCTTTTTCAAAAATAACATGCGGCAAGAAAAAGTATTTCCAACAAGCTGAATATCACTAGTATTAGGATACCCAATTGGAGTTATGCCTGTCTCAAACAAAACGTCATCGTAAGCATGAGCAACCAACTCTTTAATAACAAAAGAATCCACTTGCTTACGATAAATGGAAAGCAATACATCATTAGGGGCCTTGCCTTTCCTAAACCCAGAAACTGGCATATTTTTCAGTTGTTTAAGACACTCATTACGTTTTTCTATAACTACTCCAGGCTCAGCAGTATAATTAACTAATAGTTTACAGTATTCAACTTCTTCTTTTGATTCAATTGGCATTTATTTATCTCCGTTTACCAGTCAGTAACACCAAACTTATTAAAACCTTTTTTATCATTTGTAAAATTGCGACCAGGACCGCAAACCTCTAAATGATCACAGTATGCACATAATGGAGTAATTTTTGGTGCCCAAAGTTTTTCTGCCCGAATTTCATCGGCATAATCAAGAAACACTTGCTCCATCTTCATAATTTCATTTCTTGAAAATTCTTTAATTATCGATTCACAATTATGACGTAACATAATGTAAGAAGTTCTAACTTTCTCGATAGAAGGATCTTCTAAACACATTACGTAAGCATAAGTTTTTAACTGCATAAAATCATTTTTAATGTATTTTTTATTTTTAGTAGTTTTATAATCAGCAACATGCAAAACGCCATCATAATCATTTTGAACTTTATCAATAAATCCATTCAATAAAATTAAACCATCAATGTCTATATTAAAATCTTTTTCTACAGCAAGAACTTGTGGAGTTTCTTCCACAAGATCCTCATAATCTATTTTTTTAAGATATTGATTAATAATATCTCTGCATTCGGCTTCTTGGGAAGCGGATAATTTTTCTTTATAAGCTTCTATGCCAGAAGCTAGAGCCTCATCCATTACGATAGTGTTATGTCTTATATCGCCCGCTAATTTATATATGTGATATTTTTCAAGAACATCATGTAAAAATTTACCGAAAACATGAAAATCCCATTCTTTTCTAGGAAGCTTATCAATATAAGTAAATTTATATTTAGCTTTACAATCCTTAAATGTTTTAACTTTACTTACCGACAAACCTAATAAATTATGATCAACAGGTTTAGCATCAAGTACTTTCGCAGTGCTTTTAAATTCCATTTCGACACCCATAACAAATAAAAGTTTCGTCTTCTTGATTTGGAACAACCCATTGAAATTGTTTTTCGCAACGAATACATTCCATAGCTAATGTATCATCAGGTAATCTAATTTGTCCAGCTTTTGGATTTTTTATAGATGGTTGTTGGTTTTTTTCAAACAATGAAGGATCAAAACATTTGGGACCGGATACTCTCGTCCCTGTACATCCAGTTGGGCCTCTTGGGCCAGTACAGGAGAGTGGTCCAGTTGGGGCGAGTGGTCCAGTTGGGGCGAGTGGTCCAATATGGACCGCTCCCGACATGTACAAGTTATGAGCAACTGCCATAACTCGTCTTGTTATACATCCCTTCATTAGATGCTCAAAAGTTACAATCTTAATATTTAAGTCATCAATCATAAACTATATGTGTAACATTTCTCAGTATTCTCGACAATTAACCGGCGTCTAAAACTCTACGACTAAACGGAATCCATTTAAATACTTTCCCTATTCCATTTTGTCTTGGAAATATTACACTATATAAAGCTCCAGCTTGCGGATCTTTAGCAAGATATGGTTCTTTAGAAATAATCCATCTATTAGTTAACGAATCTCTATAATAAAAAGTATATGTATTTTCTCTTGCATTAAAATGAGCCCTTAAAAAAGAGCCATGACATACAGAACCTTCAAAAGCCGTTGTGCCATAAAGAGTTCCATCTCTAGCAGTTTCTGGGTTTTCTAAATTAAAAAACTGTCTATTCAATAATGATACTTCCGGGTCTTCTGGCATCTCTCGACCATCTTGATAAATAACCATTGCTTTAGGGTTAAATAATCTACTATTAACATCTGAGCTTTGAGGAGCGGCAGGAGGGATTATAATTGTCACTTGGGCAGGCAAAGTTCCGATACCACGTCCCGTTTCTCCAATACTATTAGATTCTGAAAATTCTAATTCGTAAGAAGATATTGGCAAATCAGTATAATTAGAAGGCGTTCCAGTTGCTGTTCCATCGTACCCGTCTGGAATACCTGTAACATCTGGGGCGTCAACTACAATGCCGCCCATATTTCCATACATAACTGGCTGCGTGGGAGAATAATCACCAAACGGAAAAGGGTCTGGGGCCTGACCTAATGGGACACCTTCTGGCGAAAGCCCATATATTTTATCACGAGGATTGCGATTTGAAACAATGTTCCCTGAATATAAAGCGGTAATGACAGGACTAGTTGTTACGCCGTCAGTGGCAAAAGCTTTTAAAACAACACTTGGCTGAATTGTTGGTAATTTAATAGCGCCAACAGCAATCGCAGATAAAATAGTTGGAATTGAACTATCTAATGTATAAAACACTGTTGCTGGAACATTCGTATCCAATACAACAGTTTTTGGAATACCAGATACTATTTGTTCCGATGATTCATTTATAATAATTGTTATAACTGCCATTATCTAACTACATTAAGAAAGCGCATATTAACTTCTTTATTACTATTAATACGTAAAAATTCCCTATATATTTTATGTGCCGCTTTGCGTAATGTGCGTGCTATTTCAAAATGTATATTTTCCCCAGTTCTACGATAAAGGCTGAAAAAAGCATCGGCCATATCAAGTATTTCTATTTCTGGATTTCTAATATTTACTGAGTTAATAATACCGATGGCAACAACATGACGATATACTCCTTCTACTCCCTTTTTTTTAAGCAGTTTGGAATATTTATCAATTAAATTTTCATTAAGTTGCACTCTTAGTAGTGACATAATTGTACCACTAAAATACTAAATAATGCATTATTTATCAAATCTATTCTTATAATCGATACTTTCCATGAACCGCTTTACATTTTCATATAAATCGCCTAATGCGCCATCATTGCAAATGACCATATCAAATTCGTTGTCATCAATTTCTTTTTGTTCAGTTTCGCTAATATGAACAGAACTTGCTTTAATAGCTTGATCGGGAATAGTTCTTTTTACCCTGAGTACCACTCCTTGTTCTTTTATACGTGCCAACTCATTAGCGAATCTAATATCAGAGATAACAACATCTTTTCTAGTACCATCAAAATTTGGATAAGTTCCTATTTTTGGATCATAGTCATATTTGCCAGATTGCAATTTATCACAGACTCTCATTGCATAATCAATCCAAACATTTTTTCCACACTCTCTTCCATACTCGGTTCCTAATTTTTGAAGAGCTATACGTGCATTCAAATAATTAATACATTCGCCAGTTAAACATGGATATTCTTTTTTGCCACAATCCAAGCAAGTCCAGGTTCTGTGATGCTCTGCGCTCATCTCTTGCGCAAAATGTTCGACAAATTCGCCGCTTGGCCGATGAGCTGGTCTTTGATTTAAAATATATCTTTCATCAAACTCTTCTCTTTTTTCACTTGAACCCCACAATTGTTCTTCGGAAAAGTCGAAGACCTCCATTACAAATCGTTTTAATGGATCAGCCAATGCCACCTTAGTAAGTTTATACTGTTTTGCTAAATAGTCAGCAACGGTGTCTTTCCCAGAATTAGCTTTGCCAGATATTCCAATAATCATTTAACGCCTTATGTTAATTTATATGGCATATTTTTTAAACTAAGTATTTCTGAAAAAATACCAGCAATATTCCAAGCGTCATCATGTCCACGATGATGTGTGCCTTCTAATTTGCGTCCCAATATTTTTAAAGCGCCAGGCATACCCACCTCTTTAGGGAGCCTCCACATATGAGCAAACAAATTCTTTATATTAATATGTCTTGGCCCAAATGGATATAGAACATGTTTCCTATTACAATCTATTTCGAATTGTTTACGATCATAATCGCCATAACTCGCCCATGTACAAGCTTTCGAATCATAATCTCTCTTTAATATTTCACAAGCTTCAGCGAAAACAATGCCTTCTCTATCCAATAATGGCTGTGTCAACGTTGTTAACTCAGTGCAAAAATCACTAACATAAGAATAATCAGGTTGAATCAAAATAGAGCGTTTATCACTTCTTGTTGGCGGTTCATTTCGATCAGCCATATTCAATACACAAACGCCTATTTCAATTATTTCACTACTTTCCCCAGGTGGCGGATTTTTGGGCCAACAAGTGCTCTCGATATCTACAATGATAATTTTGTCTAATCTGGATGACATTAATTTTTTACCAGCGTTTTTCGTAAAGAATCAACTGGATTCAATTCTTCTGAATTTAATGTGCCAAGAAATTCTTCGCTTAAATCATTCAAGGCAGTAAATAAATCTTTAGACGCTGCCTTACATACAACCTTTTTGGTTGCCCCGTTATTGTAACGAACAATAGATGCGTATATGCTCCTATCTTTTAACGTAGAAATAACAACGCTTGGAGACGTTCCATCATGCCTGTATGCATAAGAAACGGCGTTGCTTAATTTAGTTAATAACTGCTCTGTTGTTACTTTTGTTACTGTTAATGTTTTTACTGTTGATCTCATGTTTTTCCTTATTGCATTTTTCTTAAAAATTCGTTACTAAATCTAATAACTGATATTATTTTTCGTTTTGGAGCCCTAGCCACTTCACGTTCTAAACTCCATTGAGCCGGAAAATTAGCATTACCAGTTATTAATATCTCTTCACCATTCATTTTGGTAATAAACATAGAGTGATAATGTATTTCTTTGCCTCTATCCCAAGGCGCTCGACCTCTAATAATTATTAGATCACCAACCTGAACATTGATATCTTTAAACCATTTTTTTAATCCAACTATATCACCAACCACTGGTCCATCTTCATTATTAATAATAAATTCAAAATCATTCGGTCTCGTTTTGAAATATTGTATTATATGATCTACATTTCTTGGATTAAACTTAGCTAATTCCATTTCTTTTCTAAAATCAAATTTACCAATTACTCTCTTAGGATATTTTAAGGAATTAGCATACCAAGTTCCGGCCGCTCGATCAATAGTATCTATAACAAAATCAGCACAAACTTGTGGAACAAGAAGAACTGTTTTTGGTCCAACAGTTCTGTATTTTGTATTTTCAAGAGCGTAAATCTTATTATGATGCATATAAGCATCTATCCACATTACACGTAACATTCCGTCAAGTTGTCTTCCGTTCTCATGCAATGGCTCATCAAATGGTAATTTTTCAACTATTTGTTTTTGCATAGCAATAAACAATGGTTCTAATAATTTATCTCGCGAAATTGATTCTGCTATAATTAAAACAGGATCTATGGTTACTTGTTTATGAATGGGCTGTTCTATATCTTTAGAACACGATATTAATAACAAGGTGCTGCTTAAATATCTTATAAAGATTTTGCTTTTAATCATTTATGCGCATCATATCATTATTAGCAACATAAGCTGACGATCCATTAGCACCATCATGCTCAACTACAATTAAATTTTCAAATTTTTGTCTTAACAAAGTATTATGTGTAATTACAAATATTTTAAATTTTGTTTGCCATTTTTTTATCACATCTGCGTATGCATCTATGCCGCTTTCATCTAATGGCGAGTCCACTTCATCTAATTCAAGAAATTTAATATCAACCCCCATTCGTCTTTGAATAACAATGCTAAGTCCAAGTTTTAAACTAAGAGAGATAAATACCTTTTGACCTCCTCCAAGTTGTTCCCAATCTCTTTCTTTGCCATCAATTCTATAGGTAAGGTCTAAAGTATCCTTATCATTTTTTGATATATGAAATTGTAGCTCAATGCCTGGTCGAAGCTCAGCCAAAAGAGCATTAGCTTCAAATTGTAAATCATCCAATATAGTATGAATAATTAATGTTGGTATCCCAGATGAACTAAAAGCCTGAGACACCTTTTGGTGCATAAAATACTCTTTTTCAATTTTTGACTTATCAACAATTATATTATCAAGCTTTTTGCTATCATCTTCCCGAACGCGCTTTTTTTCCTCAAAAACACCAAGTTGAGTATTTAAAGAAGATATATGAGCAAATAATTTATTAATATCAATCTCTAAAGTAGTCATCTCATTAAAAACAGAATCAATTTTATTACTTAAATCATCTGCTGAAAACTTAGAAAGCATTTCCTTAAGATAAGTTTCTTTTCTTATTATTTCATTTAAATATTTGTCGTTCTGTCCCTTTTCTTCTTTTGCCTCTTTAATTATAGAAGAAAACTCTATAATTAACTCTTGCATTTTTTGAATTTCTGATTTTTTATTTTCAAGCCTGGTTTCAACAGAACGAACATTTATCTTATACTGTGCGGTATCATTTAATTCTTGCTGATATTTTTTCTTCTTACTAATTATTGTCTGTAACTTCTTATTATAATCAATTAGTGTATCAGAAATATCTTTACGTTGAACCGCAGCTTCCCGCTCACAATTTTCACGATGTTCTGCGGTAATTTCTTGCAAACACACAAGGCACGCCTCCCCTTCTGGGACATGCTTATTATACCTCTGTAAATTAGCTTCTAAATGCGCTATATGCACGCGACCACGATGCTCGCTGTCAGAAACTCTATCTAAATCAGACTGAATATCTTTGTCATCACGAACAACAGAAGCTCTTAATATCTCAAGATCTTCTTTAAGCTTATTGAATTCTTGTAACTTAGCGCCTAAACCCAATTTGCCTTCAGTTAATTTCGTCTCTCTTTCAGATAGAACTTTGTCATTTTTTAATATATTTTTTTCTAAATCCTTCTTTTTCTTTAAAGTTTCATCTAATTTCTTTTTTGTATCATCAGACTCAGAAGACATCATTCTTCTTAAATCATGATATTCCGATTTTTTACTATCTAGCTCGGCTTGTTTTTGGTCCCGCACATTTGATTCATTTTTAATAGTTTGCTTATTGTTTTCAATAGTTTTTACATACTCTGTAATGTCATCCAGTGGTTTTCCAAGTTGAATAATTAAACTATTGTGTCCCTCTAGTATTTTTAATACTTCTGAGGCTTTCGCTTTAGCTATTTTTTCAAATTTATTATAAACAGATATTTGAAGAGGCTCTTTTAATAAAGATTTTCTATCTTGTGGAGAGGCTGACGCAAGACCTGTAAGGTCTCCTTGAGCAAATAAAACTGAATTTTGAAAAGCTTTATGAGTAATCTTTATTATCTTATGAAGCTCACGTTCTGTTTCAGATGTGTTTTTCTCAGAAATATCCTCCCATTTATCACCAATAAATCTATATAATCGTAAATCTGCGGCACCCTTGGCTCCCCTGCTTCTTTCCACCCTGTAAGTGCCAGAGCTAATTAAAAAATCATATCGCACCACACATTTTTTTGCACCATCTCGTACAATTTTATCTAACGTCTTTGTTGGAGCCACATTATATAAAACGTAATCTATAGCATTAAAAATTGTGCTTTTGCCAACTCCATTAGATTTCCTTGGATCCAATCTGTTTTTACCAACAATAAGAGCGCTATTAAAAGCCGTACAATCTATAAGGCTTTCACTATGTCCCATAAAATTTTTCAAATACAAACTGATAGGAAGCATATTAATCCTTATTTAATACTTGCGTAATATTCATCAACTATAGCTGTTGCATATATAATAAATTCAATTTTTTCAGCTTCATCCAATTCTAATTGATCAACCCAAAGCTTAATAGCGGATTTTGGATCTATTGTGCTATCAATCAAATCACGTTTTTCTAATGTAACAACTGATACATTTCTTGCTTCTGAAAAAGAACAAATATATTGAGAACCAAGTTGATAAATCTTATCTTCAATCTCTTGTTTATTAAAATCCGTAACATCGGGATCCTCTAAACGAATTTCAACTTTTACTATAGCATTTTTAAAAGCTGTAGCATTTTCTATTTTGTTAATTTCATCAATTACATATTGTGTCGCATTGTTACCAACTGGTACTGAAAGTTTTATTCTACGTAACGGCCTACTTGGTACAGGTATCTCTGTGAACTTATTTGGATTGTTTGTGTCATATAAAACAATTATTTTTATATGGCCCGTCTCGCCGAAATCTGATAAGTCCATGCTTCCAATATGAGCTATATATGGATTAACAGAGCGAACCTGCGGTCTATGAATATGTCCCATCCATACATAATCATATCCTTTAAACATAGCTAAAGGGCACATTAGCTCATTCACTATGTCATTAAACTCATCTCCGATAGGAAGGCTTCCTTCTAGAGCTAGATGGCCAATTAAAACTCTATCGTTGCCTTGTGGTATATCAGCCAGTTCATATGGCAACTTGGATGACAATTTTTCAATAGCCTCTTCTGTTGTTTCGCAGTTTAAACTTCTGCGATCACGATAAGGCAAAAAAGTAAAACTAACGCCATCAGAATGAATTGTATTTATACTTTTATAAATACTGACATTATGCATATTGGCGCTGGCAATAATATCAAGCGGCGAAGTGTAATTAGCTCCGCTTCTTCGTGTTTCATGATTGCCTAATATTATATTTACGGCAATATCGTTTAGCTCGCATTGCTTGAGCCAATTCAAAAATATAACCGCTAAATTATAATCTGGTTTAAGATCTTCAAACACATCACCAGTAATAATAAGCCGATCTACATGATTTTCAATAGCGGTATCAAATATCCAATCAAGAATTTTTACTTGGTCAATAATTCTGCTATTAAAACCAGTACCAACAGCCGGTTTGCCAATAGATACGCCTTTACCTATATGCGGGTCTCCAATAATTAATGTTTTACTCATTAGATTTGCCGAAACTATTCAAGTGTTGCTTTAATTTAAAGATACGCGCCTCAAGGTTATCGACAACAATCGATCCACACATTACGTTTTTCGACAAATAAACATCAAGGCTCCAAGTTACCGACTCTGCGAATTGCTGCGCATTTGGATTATTTTTATGTTCAATGATAAAATTCCTAATTAATGAGGAAAATTCAATCAAAAGATCATCTGTTTTATCTTTATAATTTTCCAACTCTATAATTGAGTCTTGTAACGAACCGTGATTTTTAAGAAGTTTTTTAGCAGCCTCTATTTGAGGAATATTCTCCATATAAGAAATAAATTGAGTTGCCCCACCATTCTTTTGACAACCAAAACAATTAAATCTATTTAATTGAGGATTATAACCAAAAGAAGGAGAGCTATCTCTGTGATCTTTGAACGGACAACAAGCCTTATGAGTCCATCCACTAGGACTATAAATTTCTGTAAATTTTACATGAAATTGTTTGAATAATTCTTGTAAAGAATTTTTCTCATTAGCCAATTTAATTATTTTTTTATCTACGTCTTTGTTTTTTCTGTATTGAGAAAACTCGACTTCGGTTTGCCAGCCAACAGATGGACTAATAATTCTATTCTGGCCGACGAATTCGCCGTCGCTATCGGATTCGGTATCACATTGTAATTCTCGCATAACTGCACATATTTGTTATATTTTGCCTTCTCTTCAGAGAGAAGGATTAATAAATATGCTCGATCTATCTCTTCGTTATTTGTTACCATCTGGGTTCAGCTTACTTTCTAAATTTAATATTTTCTTTTCAAGAAAATTAATCTTATACCCAAGTTCATTAATAATATCACGTTGCGCTAAAGTACAACGTAATAAAAGCATAATACATCCTGCCGAACCAATCCCTTCTGGCTTCGACTCATCATTATTTAGCTGTAAACCAATATCAACAATCTGTCTAGAAACATCTTTTTCAATATCCAATTGAATAGGACTTTTATTTTGTGATAATGTTTTATCCTTAACGAACGTAGTAAATTGATTAGATAAATTAAAAATTTTGTTCTTCAAATCTTGATCATTTTCAAAATGATCAGCTGCTTTCTTTTCAAAAGCTTCTTTATTTTGCTTACGTTCAATAAGCTTAGACTCTTGCTTTAACTTAATTCCCTGATTATACTCAGGTTTAATTCCTTGATTATATTCATTATTAACATGAGTCCCAGATTGAAAACTATATTTTTTTGTTTGATTTTTATTCATTTTCTAACAGCTCTATAACTACTTGTCCTTTTTCTTCTCCAAGAAGACTAGGCTCAAATGCTCCTACACCATCTATTGCGCCAATTTTAACTCGCAAATTGGTTATAAATTCCTTAGCAACACGATTTACTTCTTCATATATATCAGTAGCATTAAATGGACGATCATGAAAATCTACTACCCTAATTGCTGCATCCCATAATGTGGCCTCAACATCATTTTCTAACTCAGACTCGGCATATGAGTAAAAACTTTCTGTAGGCCTAACATCATTTTTTTCTATTTGATTTGTTAGATGTTCAGCAACTTTGGTCAACCCCTGAATTTCGGCTTCTTCAGCTTGAGCTACCAAACGATTCCTAACATGTTCCGCAATTGTGTTGTGCATTATTTCTCCGTTATTCCCATACGTTAGGGGAATGTAGTCCTGTCATTTCATCAATTTCAGTATATCCGTAATTATAAGTATCTCTGTCTATTGGGCTTTCGTATTCTCCGCGAGGAATATTACTCTTTCTCTCACTTCCAACTGATTTTTCTTCAAACTTTCCTTCTTCTACATTCTTTATCAATTTAGCTAAAAAAGCTTTGCGCAAAGCCCTTGCTCTGTTTTTTTGATATTTAGAATCCTTGCCTCTCATAGAAAGATGGGAAAATATTGCTATTAACCAATACGACGGAATATGCCTTTAATACCAGGAGTTATGTTACCCTCGTTCTTTTCTGCGGCTTTATATTCAAGTTCATTTTTTCTTTCGTCTAATATTTTTGCAAATAATAATATAATTTCTGAAGCTGCATTTGAAGCTCCTAAAATTAGAGCAGAAGTGTTGCCAGAAAGAACATTATTATCAATTATCTCTAACACTTTATGATAAACTGTATTACGCTGCTCTACATCAAGATCAAATGCTTTATCAACATATCTTTCAAAAGTATCTTTGTCTATATAATCCATTGAACTTCTCCGCTTTATAATTGCTTGCTCATATACCAATCTGTTTCATCATCTGATTCATCATTGTCATAACCATAACATGATTTCTCCCAAAAATGATGTGAGCGGCCAGAGCCGGTATCAGCTGCCCAAAGCCGTATGCGCTTAATGCCATTAGAACGTGCCACATTTTCAATAGCGCGCAATAAGATGGTGCCCGTTCCATGCCTACGCAACCCTTCAGGGACCTCAAAATTATCAATCCATAATATATCTCCTGAAATATGAACGTCTAATTTGCTATTATAACGATCTAATAAATCGTTTATTTCTTTCCACTCACTTCCAATATCATCATTATATTCATTATCCTCTTCTTTAGTAGCGGCTTTATGAAAAAGATTTACCTCATCACCCAAACAGTCAGAACAAATGATTAATGACGAATAAAGCATTTCATTACCACAAGACCTGCAAAAAACAAATTTATAATTTTTATCTTTAATGAAATATAAATCTTCGTCTTCATTATCTTGAGGCATGTGTGAACTCCGTTTTATCGACGCCCGCGAATCAAATGTAAATTTTCTTTAGAAAACTCACTAGGATCTTTGCTAAAAATCTTATCTGCTTTAATAAAAACTTTTTTTGCTTCTGGTTCTTCTCTTTCTAAATCGAATTCAGAATCGACCAATACAAGTTTAATATATAAGCCACAAAGCCTATGATCTATGATAAATTTTTGATAGAGTTCAAACTCAGATTCTGACCAAAGTCTTTTTCCTACAACTACTTGATCGAACCTATCTCGTAAATTAAAAATAAAATGCCTAATTGCCTGCATTTCGAACATAGGTTTATCAAACAACCTACAAGTATCGAAATAATTCATCATTTCATTATAATGTTCTAATGAAGCGGAAACGCATAAAATCCTATTTTCTATTCCGGCGCAACTGATGAAATTATGGTCTTTGCGCCCAAAGCATCCCAAAATAAGATGAATTACATCGCTCATCCATCTGATATAACTTGAATCTCTGGCGGTTTACGTTTAATAATAACGTATTTTTCTGCCGACTCAACCACAAATTCTTTAAGGGCAGTCTCTAAACTAGCAAGAACCGCGCTAGATGAAAGCTTAACATACAAGCCATTAGCACCAGGAACTTTTAATTTTAGAACATGATCCTTTACAGTTTGATTAGGTAAAGCAAACATATCTATGTTTTTATCCTTGATTTCATCCCAAATTTTATCTGACTCTTCCATATTTGCAACTTTCATGACTTATTCCTTTGTTAAAAAATCTTACTATTCATATATATCAACTACTTTAATTATTCTTGAATTAAATCGCGGAAGGCTTTTCTCAAAGGTTCCGTTAAAACAACACCGTTAATTCTGCTTACCTCTCGACCATTTTTTAACAATAAAAGCGATGGAAGCATGCGCACCTTAAATTTTTGCGCTATTGCAGGGTTTTGATCTACGTCAATAGAAACAAATTTAATTGTCTTAAATTCTTCTTCCATTTTATCTAAAATGGGGCTCATCCTTTTACAAGGAGCGCACCATGTTGCCCAAAATTTTATTGCTACAACCCCAGTCAAAGCATCAAAATCAGACTCATTAGTTATGGCCAACATAGCTCATCCTATTAAAATAATTGTAACTTACACACTGTAAAATAATTAATTTTTAGTACTGCTTCCTTTAAGCATGCTGCTAAATTTATCTTTATCAACGCCGTCTTGCATATGCTCAATTAATGCATTTACTGAATTTTTTATGTAACCCAATAAATCTTCAGCATTAATAATGCCTTTATCAACTAATATTTTTTCTAGAGCCGATAAACGCATAAGAATTTCTACTAATGCGTAATCTCTTCTCTCTTCAGTATTTAATTGTTTATTATCTGACATTTGTTCCTAAAACTTTATTATAAACACAAGTATGCCTATAAGCCATAGCCACAACATTTTTTATATTTTTTTTGCGATAAACAAGGGCATTTATCATTCGGTTGCACTTTTTTATTATTATTGCCGCTGTTAATTATTTTTTGTTTTATTGCGACATCTGATAATAATATTCCATCAAGATGATTAAGTTCATGCTGACAAACAACAGCTAATAAACCAGTTGCAATAAAAGAATACGGCTCAACTGCATTATTAATTATATTAATTTCTTGAAATCTGTTTGTTCTCTCAGATCTGCCAGGAAAAGATAAACATCCTTCTTGATCAAAAACAGCTTGATCAAATGCTTTGCTTATATTACAATTAACTAAATCAATTTTATATTTGCCAGAACGAACGATAGCCACATTCTTTGCAATGCCAATTTGAGGCGCCGCTAAACCAATACCAGGCCTGCCAACATCAGCAGAATATTTCAACTCTCTTTCAAGCTGCTCTATAAGCTGACCGATTTCTTCTGGTAAAACATTTTCACATTTTACGCGAAGAGCTTCCTCATTATTGACAATGATCATTGTGCTATAATTTGTGTCACTGTCTGAGCTTTTTTAGACAGCATAGTTGATAAAATTCTACCATCTATCGCAGGAGAATTTATAGACTCGGCATTAGAACACAATGAAACAAATGTATTCAGTGTCTCATACCCAATTTCTCTATGAGACAGCTCTCGACCTTTAAACACAACAGTAATCTTTACTCTGTGCCCTTCATTAATAAAAGCTTCCGTCTTGGCCGCCTTAATCTTTAAATCATTAATATCAGTTGTAGGTCGAAGTTTTATCTCTTTTATTTTAGATAAAGACTCTCTTTGCTTTTTTGCAGTATTTTTTTTCTTTTTATCTTGCTCGTATTTATATTTTCCATAATCTAAAATACGACAAGTTGGCACTTCTTCACCAACTTTAGAAACTTGAACAAGGTCTAACTCATTAGACTGAGCCATTTTAATAGCTTCAGATATACTTAATGTTCCAATATTATTGTTATCTTTATCAATAACAATAACTTTTTTTGCCCGAATAGACAAATTAACTGGCGGACCGTATTCTTTCTTTTTATAATCGTTCAAAATTAATTCTCCTAGTTTGAATTGCTGATTTTCTTTTCATAACCAAAAATAAATTCCTGTAACTCTTTGAATGCTATTTTAAGCAATCCTTTTTCCTCAACACTAAAACTTCTTTGCAAATTTTCATTATTATGATTAATGATTGTTAATTTGCCAAACAAATCATTAGATAATTCAAATAATGATTCTCCTTTATAAGAGACAGAACCTTTTATAAAATATGGCTCTGTTCCTGGGTTATTCTCAGCAAAAGAATAACATTCATTTATTAATGACATACAAACAGTTTTAGAATTCAACATAGAATTTCCCATTCTAAAACTCAATAATGTAGGACGCGGAAACCATTTGTTAGCACTATAAGACAAACATGGAAACCATATCGTTCTGCTTATTATTGGAAAATGCTCCATACAGGACTTGCAATTTGCGCCAGTACAAAGAATCCACTTCAAATCTTTATCCAACGGATCCTGATGCTGACGCCTGTCCCAAAATTCGCCTATCAATTTGAATAAAATTGGCTGTTCTATAACAGATGTATCAGTCAATATATCTTCGTGCAAAATGCTACGAGGCGGACGAAGCACATGAGCAGCTAGTTGCTCTACCGTTTCAGTATCAATAAATAACTCATTAGGAGGCTGCAAATATGGCTCAACCTCTAGTACAACCTCTTTATTATACATAAAGGCTCTAATACCTACGGTGCAAGCCAACAAAATACGAATAGCACTTGGTGGCAAACGCAAACGTTTTTTGCTGTTATCCCACTTAACAGTTGAAATAATTTCATCAGTTGGTCTTGGATTCCTAACAATAATTATTGAACTATGATCGTTTACTAAACTAAATGATTCATTTTCTTTGGGCTGCAAAATATCGATGCATGCCTTATCTAACTCTAGACGCCCGTCTGATTGAAGATGGCCAATCGATATGTATCTGCGATTGATGTCTTTCTCCAAAGCTGACAACACTCTTTCACGCTCGTTAATATGTAGCATACTTTCTATAGTGCCTCAGATAATGCCGCTCGACTATTGCCATTAGAAAATATCAATAACGATTGATCCTCGTTCCGGCTTGTCATTATCATCTTTTTTCTTTACCGGTATCTCATACTCAAAATCATCTTGTATATAAATATATAAATACTCTAAGTTGTCTTTATTTTTCTTTGGATCAATGATCTGATATGGAAACATTAACACCTCCGTTTATCTAATAATATTTGAAATTATGCATACTTACAAGCCTACCCTTATTCCAAAAAGCAATGCAACGTTTTTATCTGTATCCAAAGAAATAGATGGACCAATATAAGTGTTATCTATTAAAGGAATATGTTTTGCAATATTATAACTAACAGGTGATAAAATAAATCCTAAATTTCGTTGCTGCGTTGCGTAATCAAATCCAAACCCTAAAAATGTCCAATCTGGCAAACTTGTAGTTAAACCATAAGAAAATAAAGCGATCTGCAAATTTGGCGATATTTCAAAATTGACTCTAGTTACATAAGCTCCCGCATCAACTCCCAAATATAAATGTGGACTAAATCTAAATTTGGAATCAGGGTACTCTTCAATAAATTTACTATCAGTTATATTAACATCATATTTTTTAGTACCAACTACAATGGTAAATTTATTATAAACATAATGCTTCCCACTTTCATCCACGCCTAATACATTTGTTACTAAATATTGTCGTTTATATACTTCAAGATCCCATGGCTTTTGTCGCCATGCGCTAAACTTAACTTCCCCAAATGGAACTGCTTCTGCATTAAACGGCTCATTCAATTTAACTATTTGGGTAGCCTTAAAATACCCATATAGATCATTTTTTTCAGCCGCCAATTCATTCGGTGTCGGTTTATCAATGCGTACCGTTGAAATATCAGACGCTTTGGACGCAACTTTACTACCCTCGGTGATGATCCTAACAGTAGATACCCCTTGCACTTTAGCCCCAAATTCATTCAGGTCCTTCTTAATAGGATCTAATTTAATATCAAGATCCTTTGCAAATTTATTTAAATCATCTTTTGTTGCATAACTAGATTGCGCACGAGTTATTCCGTTAGCCAATTGCTTCTGCTCTACAAAAGAAGTTTGTATAGCATTTTGCTTTTGAATCAAATCGTGCTGCCACTTAATAATTAAGAGCAAACAAGATGTTACGGCAACAACAGCAATACTTATATATAATTTTGTTTTCCAACTTAATTCAGACATTGCGGTACACTCTTGTCCTTTATTTGATTTAAATCACTATCTATATTATATATCTTGTAATCCGCAGCAGATACAATCTTCTTATATTTGGCTAAATCTATTTCTTTTATACCATTTTTAATAGAAACAACTAGCAATCCATCAACTTGACGCACTTCGTTAAACGGATTAGCATAGCGTACTAAACATAACATTTCATCTATTGGTATAATCCATGCTTCTGGAATGTCAAAAAATTTAACAGAAGGATGTCTTTCAAAAAGAAGACCTAAATCCTCGCTATTAAAATCATGACGTTCTTCGAATTCATTCATCTTTAAACATCAATAAAAATTTTAAAGCCATTGCGCCAACTTGAATGGCTTCTTCTTTCATTCGTTGATCGCGTTCTAAAGAGTCTTTGCTCTTAACTTCGTCCCAAAGTTCATCCACCTCTTCTAATAATATACTGTATCCTTCATGTGGGCTATTAAATGGAGGAAATTTACTCTCTGCTAGCTCAAGCTCTTTTAATACAGCGTTAATTACAGCATCTAATTTCATTTATCACCCGTTGATCCAAACCCGCCAGTTCCTCTACTTGCATTTCTGTCTTCGCAAAATTTGTCGTAATCATCATTAGTAATTTCTTCTACAATCATCTCTTCACGACGAACAGGAATAATTTGACCTATACGCTCGCCATAATCTATAAATAGATTATGCAGAGGTGTTTGCGTGACCCACACACGCGGGTCCGATGGAGCAGGCAAATATCTGGCTGCGAATAACAATTCATTAGAATACGTCTCGTCAATTACACCATACAAAGCATGAATGGACTTTTTAACGAATGTTCCAGAACGCGGACGCAACTCAAGCCACCAACCATCTGGGGCAAACATCCGAAAACCCAAACGGATTGTTACCATTTCACCCGGATGAAATAAAACTCCCTTTGGCTCGGCACAACGAACGTCCCAGCCTGTTGCTTTATCTTCTGCTTTTTTTGGCAGAAAAGACATATCAACGTCGTCACGAAGAGCAAATCTAAAAACTGGAGGTTGTTTATTTAATAGTAACATCTACTTTATCCTTTTTCTTTCCAAAAAAAACTTTTGTGCATCAACCCATTCATCATTTAATGGTTTTTTAAATTCCCTTAAGTCTCTAACCATGTTCTTTAATTTAATTCTTAAATTTCTGTTTCTCCAAGATGGCTCAAATAAAGCGGCTAAACCAGGATAATTAACTATCTTGGTATATGACCAATCGCTTCGTTGCATCTCGACAATTAAGTTGATAGTAAGTATAGCGAAATCTCTATCCATAAAATCGATAACAAAACCTGGATCGAATTTTTCCATTGAAAGCCTGCTTCCCACAACACGAATTAGAATTCAATACTTTGTTTGTTAGCATTGCTCGACAGGTCTTTTTGATAATTTATAATTTTGCCCTTCCCATAAAGTGGTTCCGGTAAACCAAAAAGTTTTCTCAATTGAGGATCATAATATCTGTTTCTACGATGCATTTCAATCTTAGGAAAAAAAATTTTTTCTTTTTCATTCCAATACACATGTCTAATAATATCATAAAAACAATCCAAACTTATATTAGCTTTATTAATTAAAAATTTAATAGTATAATTGCCAGTTGCATAAACATCTTTAATAATTTTTATTTTTTCAAACGTCAACTCTTTTTCATATAATTTTTGTTTTCGATATTTTCAGCATATTTTGCAGCTATTTTACGTAAAGTTGTATAAATATCTACAAATTGTTCAAATTGATATTGCGTATTATTACCGTATCCATAAGTGTCATGAAATCTAGTATGACACTTGGAACAAAGAGTTATTGAATTTTCCAAATCGTACCGTTGATTTATGTATTTATCCCAAGAATTTTTATGATGACTATTTAGCTCTACTCCACGTTTTTCACAAAGCTGGCATGTAAAATTATCACGAACTTTACAGGCTTTGCTCCAAACAATGAATTTTGGATCATTAAACCTGTTATCATGCATGAACTATATCTTGTAATCTATTCATGTTAGATTCTATCCAGCTTCTAACCTTAGCCTCTTCTGCTTCGGCCGGTCCCTCGCCACCCACGAAGCCCTGAGATTCATTATATGAACGCACATGGCCGTTCTCATGAGCTATGGTTGTTGCTGCCGCCAACACGGCTTCTGGGCTCCCTAAATTACCACCAGACTCAGCAATAATACGAGATAGGTTTATATTAATAACCGCAGGATCTTTCCCAGGACCGCTTTGTACGAATCCATAGTTTGGAGACATAGTAATTACAATTTTACGGGCTCCAATAAAATAATTAGGATCCATACGCTGAAGTAACTTTATAGCCTTGGAAATAACCGGATTTAAAGGCTCAACTATAATATTAGGAGATTTAAGCTCAGCATCCTGTTGAATTTGTGGATTTTGAGCATATTTCTTAAATAATGAGGTCAAGGCATATAAATCGTCAATTTTCATACTATAATACAAATGTAATACCATCAATATTATATTTTATTAAATATCCATTATAATCACATATTAGCAATGTATGTGCCTAAACACCATATTGCAATAAAACATATGCCAAATAAAATATATTCCATATTTAAATCCCTAAATAAATTTTCCAATCATCATGTAATGGATTCATATGAATACACTCATTTACCAAATTGATATGCGGAATACACGGTTTAGTTAAAATCTTCATTCCAGCTTCATCGGGTGTTCTATCGCTCTTTTTATTATTGCACTCAAAACAAGATGTGGTGCAGTTTATCCAATCAGAACGACCTCCACGAGCCTTTGGTATTACGTGGTCAACCGTCAATTTGGAAATAGAGAATTTTTCATAACAATATTGACAAATATGTTTATCCCTTCTGAAAATTCCAGCCCTATTGAAACGAATCTTCTTCGGAATCCAACGAACTCTATATTTCAAACGCACAATCGCCGGCATTTTCATTTTGCCGCGACCCCAACGAATCTCCTCGTCCCAAACAGAAAGGATTTCTACCTTTTCTTTAGTGAAAAGTTTTAATACCTTCCTGAATGAAACGAAAGCTATTCCTTCATAGGTTGAATTCAAAAGTAAAGCTTTCATTTCTTCTTTAACAATCTAATTATAGAATCTCTTATATCCTCATTTAAAGTGGTAGGGCACTCAAGCCCTACGCACTCCCAATTTTTTCTATCACGACGAGCAAATAATTCTAAATAATTTGCCTGTGGAAACATCAATTCCAAACGATCTTGAAGCGTTTCTGGTTTGGCAGAATGCTTAAAATTAATATCAAATGAAACAGAACGTTGCGATTTGTTCTTTAACTTATTATATATCTTACCACGAGTTCCTATTAAACAAATCTCATGAGTTCCTCTAAATAACCTACCCATATAAAAGGCCAAAATATCATCCAACGAAAATTTTGATACCGTATCTTCAAATAGTTCTTTTATATCCGAAAATTGAAGAGCATCCCATTTTCCATCTTTTAAATACTTTTTTACATCCTTTAGCCAAGTCTTTGTTAAAACACCAAATGGCCTATTTTTAACCTTGACCCATATCCAAGTCTGCTTTTGCTCAAAGCCCCAAGCCTTCATAGTATCCAGGCCTTCTTGCAATAATGAGCTTGGAACCCATAATGCCAACACCGCATCATCAGCTGCAATGTTTTCTACATCAAGTTTTGTAATCTCTGCATTATCCAATAAAGAATAATTCGCTTCTGCACCTCTTGGAACAGAAGACATTTTTAGTGAATCTTTAAACGTCCAGCAGGGATCGGCAACAATTATATCGAATTTCATTTGTCTATATTCTTTATAAGCGCATCAATTCGCGCTTGTAATAATTCTATTTGAGAAAATCTTGCTTTTGTAGCTAACTGTTCTTGTTTATCAAAGATTTTTTGACCACTCTTTCTTAATTTATGATATTTAGTTAAATCTTTAAAAGATGCTTGACTTAACTCTTTTCCGCTCTCTCTTTCACATAAATTATATAATGAATTTATAGGTAATCCATCAAATATTGAACCCATGTCAACTTTTTTCTTTTGTATTACCGCACACTCTTCTGTAATATCTGTTAATTTTTTTGTTTCAGCCGCTAAGTCAGCATGCGAAATTATAGATTCGTTCAGCTTTTTAGATACGTTTGGATCTGAATCTATTGATTCTTTAATGCTTTCATATATTTTATTCTTCTTCTTTTTTATAGAAGGCTTTTTAGTCTTAATGTAATTCGACTTCATAACCTATTTTCCGTAAATATTCAACCAATATCACTCTATAATTAGTAAATTCTCCGCGTTCCCAGCTAGCTAATGTATCACCGTCATTAAATGGCAACACATCTGTTATCGAGAAACCTGATTGTTCAGCCGCAGAATAAAGATCTTTCATAAAATCATCAAGCTGTTTTTTATAAGAATTTATAAAATTCGTCGAAGCATCCTCTTTATTTTCTAATTGTGCTCTGCGATAAATATTTAAACATTCGCTAGTTGGTGCAAATTGAAGAAATACCCCTGCGGCTTCAATGTTTTTTGGACGTTCTACAGAAACAGAAATAATCTTTCCAGGACCATGATTTTCTGGCTGAAAGAAAGAAGCTAAATAAAGTTTCATTTTATTACTTACTTTGTTGATTTCCCAATGTGAATGCAGTCAATTCTAATGGCACACTTGATATTGGAATATCAATTGAATAGGAAACATCGACATTTGGTTTTGAGCTTGTCCCTGCTTTAGAGATGCTTACTAAATATTTTCCTGATTCTAATGCCACTACCCACTTTCCGGCAGAATTTGTTCTTACCTTTTTAATTAGATTAAGTTCACCTTTACTACCTGTTTGAAAAATTTCTACATTAGCCAAACAAACATTTTTGCCATCTTTATAAATTATTCTTTGCTGAACTGGCATCTTTCTTTCTGAATTAGGATTTGGCTCTTCAGTTCGTATTCCTCGTCTTTGTCCTATTAACTTAGTATCAACCTCTAATTTATCATCATTAGTAAAATTAGTTTCGTCTTCTTCCGTCGTACTAATTTGTTGTCCTTTAGGAGTGGCAACCATTGTGCGCTGTGGCCCAAGTTGAACACCAGGCTTAAGACCTGGCATTTGAGGCTTTAAGGCAGCAGCAAGCAATTCAGGAGCAGGTTGTGTTTCACCGGTCCAAACCTGTGTAGTATCACGAGCCATAGAAGGCGGAGACCATTTTGGAGATACAGATGTCTTTTCCAACATATTAAGCCTGTTAGAAATAGACTTAATATTCATATCCATATTACGGACATAACCCAAAACTTTTTCAAGAGTAATCTCCAGTTCCAAAAGAACATCGGAAGCCTTTCTAATAGTATTATTCATATGTCACCATTATTCTATAAATATACCAGCACGAATATTAAGACGTTTTAATACAACAAAATCTTCAACCAAATAGTTATTTGAATTTAAAAGTATTTTATTTAAATTGTCTTTAATTTCTTCTAAAGAACCAACATAAATAACCTCATCATTATATAATAATATATAATCACCGGAACGCAAATCAGAAAGTTTAAAACCTCCTTCTTGCTGATCTTCCTGCTGTTGTTCTTCCTCTTCCTGCTGTTGTTCTTCCTCTTCCTCTTCCTCTACTTCTTCTCCATTTAAATCTAAATCATCAACCAATGATGTTGGGATATCTGGTATTTCATCATAAAGAAATCTTCTACTATTGACTGATTTGGTTGAATCACCAAAAGTTTCTTGATCTTCTTTTTCAAGAATTTCATTACGACTTTCTTCTTGTAAAGAAGAATTTTTATTTGTAGAAGAAAGTCCTTGTGACCAAATTATATCTTCATTCTGGCCACTTTGAGGAAGTTTCTGTTGAGAAAGTATTTCCGGATGTGGTGATTTTCTGCCGATTTTTTTAACCGGCATAAAATCATGCGGATCAACCCTATTAACTATGGGCTCAATATTTAAACGCTCATATTCAGGTTGATATGAAAAATGTTTAATATTAGCTTTTAATTCTTCTTTAATTTGCCTGTTTTTATTTTTAATTAAATTACTCATAAATATCAATATAACAAGCGATCACTTGTATTAAAGGAACTATTGTCCATATCATTTTCATATGGACGCTCATCATTTTTAGATTTCTTTTTATTTTGCTTTAATTTCTGCTTTTTATCCCATTCGCCAGTAAGCATTTGGCGTTGACGACTCTCTGTAGAAAGCCTCCTCTCTACAGACTCTCTGCGCTTCCTTCTGCTTTTCTCAGAAGGCTTTTCATAAGACTGTCTATCCTTATATTCACTAAGGATTTTTTCTTTCTGAACCTTCGCTTTAAACTTACGAAAGGCGTCTTCAAAATCTTCTCTTCGTGGACCATTAACTTTAATTTCCAATGGAGAAAGTTCTGGCACAACACGTTTGTTACCGTTGTAATTACTGTCGTTACTGTTGTTATAGTTTTTCATTTTATTCAATTCCAATATGATTTGTGCTACTGTTATCTGTGTGTTCAAAGAAATCTTTTGCTAACTTCTTATCATGTAAAAGCTGTTTAATAGACTTTTTAATATCATCAAGGCTTGGCTTTTTTCTTCCGTCCGCCATGGCATGGAACATAGATGTGAGATACAACTCTTTAAAATAAGCATATGAGAAATTGCTGTCTACCGCATGTTTAGCAAACTCATCTGTTTTTATTGTGTTTCCAAACCAATGTTTCATATATTTGGCGGCCATTGCTTTATTAGGAGTAGGAATTTCCCATTTGCGGTCAAAACGAGAAGGCCTGTCAGTTACAGCTTCTTTTAATTTGCTAATGTCATTAGCTGTAGCAATAACAATCATTCCGTTCTTGGTAGATACACCATCCATTAAATTCAAAAAATGCGAATAACTAACGGTTGTGCCAAGCAATGTATCTAAATCCTCAATGTATAATAACCCAGGCGATTGCTCCTGAGCGTACTCAAAAGCTTCAGTAATTGTATCATCATTAGTTTGCTGACTAGTATGAACAGTTACTGGTTTGAAACCATAGTTAGCTATGATTGTACGTATAGTTGTAGTTTTGCCACAGCCTGGAGCGCCATATAATAAAATTCCGCGTTTCCAAGGGATTTTAGCCTTTTCATAAACCTCTTTGGCATTTAACCAGCCCTCAATAGAACCACGAATGTCATTTTTCAAATCTTCAGGCAGAAATAAATCATCCCAACTAACATCTCGGGAATAAGGTTGACCTTCGCCTCCAACAACATGAATTTCAAGATGCTCCCTGTCCCTTGCTATTAACCATTTATCAAATTCGTTTCTAAACTTTATATAACTATGAAGCGAGTTGTTTTTAACAATAATAAAAAATGATACTTCGTCTTCATTTTGATTGCCCTTATGAAACAAGGCAGCATGTATAAATTCAAGGCTTTTATAATTGATCTTAAAAACTCCTTGCGCCATAAAATGCTCAGAATCATTATCGCTGCGCCACGATGCCACAGAATCCAAATAAAGAGTTTTTATTTTGGCTCCTTTTTGCTCACAAAATTCAAGAAAACTACCATCTATCACAATTTTGTTGTGAATAAAACAGCCCTGTTCTGACGGACTGCCACAAAAATTCATCTTTACCCAATGCATTAAATCAATAAGATTATGAGTTGGCCTTCCGCTTAAGGTTTCCGCCCCCCATTGTATCTCAGGCTTTAAAAGCATTAAACGCTTTTCCGAAAGATCTTCTTGCTTTTCAATCTGCGATTCTGTTAAATCTGACATTTTTTTAATTTACCTTCTCAGTTCATACTATTTTTAGAGTAACCTTCTACAACTAAATTTGATATATTATTTGCTATAATATCCAACTCCTTGATTACTTCGTCAGGGCTTTGATCGCCTTCTTGTTCTAATTCTCTAGATAACTGAGACACGACTAAATTCTTAAATATAAAGACCGCAGTTAACAAGGAATAATATTCATCAACCGAATTGCAATTATCAAGATCTTCATAAAATTTATCAATATATTGCGATGCAAGATTTGATATATTTGATGTTGTATCTTTTATTTTATTTATTTCATCCTCTGTCAGATCATCTTCGTTCGACATTTAATACCTTTTGTATAGATTTTTTTTGTTTCTTATTACGCAGGTCTTCCGGGTTAATCCAATCTGGAATTTTAGCACCAACTGGAGCCTCCATTATATTTTTACAATTTGGATAACCGGTACAAGCTAATTTAGGAACATTATCAAAAACAGTCCAATACATATCTGAGTTACATTTATTACACTTTAAACCTGATGGCACTTTTCTCTTACCATTACATTTTGGATATTTGCTACAAGAATAAAATGGGCCAAATTTACCATCTCTTTTAGACATTCCAGATTTGCATTCTGGACATTCTACTCCGTCAACAATATTAATCTTATCAGCTTTTATAACAGGCTTTCCATCTTCCAGATCACAACTCATAGTGGTCTTGCATTCTGGATATCCAGGGCAAGATAAATAATATCCAAATTTGCCATGCTTTAATTGTAAATACTTATTACATTTCGGGCAATTAAAACCATAATCTTTTTCATTATCTAAATAAGCTATCTTAAGCTCTTTCTGAAATGGATTAAAAAAAGTATCTAACATTGTTACATATTTTAATTTACCTTCTGCAATCTTATCCAACTGTAATTCCATGTCAGCTGTATAATCATAATTCATAAACTTAAAGTGTTTTACTAAATTATCAATTACTTTTCTACCAAGTTCAGTAGAGTGATATATCTTGCCTTTTAATTCTACATAACTTCTGCTTTTTATTTTCTCAATAATGTCTGCGTAAGTAGAAGGTCTGCCAATATTACGTCTCTCAAGCTCTTTAACTAAAGAGCCTTCACCGTATCTAGGCGGCGGCTTTGTTTCCTTCTTTTCAGCTTTTACATTAGGCGGAACCAATGTAAGCGTTTCTCCTACTTTTAATGATGGTAATCTCACGTCATTTTCATCATCAGAACTTTTAACATTCATCTGATCTGTTGCGACATCCAGCCATCCACTATACTTTAGTGTCCGGCCATTTGTTTTAAGTTCATGACCACTTGAACTTTGAACAACAATAGATATTGTATCATATATCGCAGCACACATTTGCGACGCAACGGCCCTTTCCCAAATTAATCTGTATAATTTTTGCTGATCTTCATTAACAAAAACATTTTGAGGTAACATAAATACATCTGATGGACGTATAGCCTCGTGAGCATCTTGAGCAGATCCTTTATTTGGATATTGATTAGGTTTATCAGGAACATCAAGTTTTTCTTCTTCAAGATAATTAATAACAGATTGTACAAATTCTGGAGCCAATCTGGTTGAGTCTGTTCTCATATAAGTAATTAACCCAGATTCATACAATGATTGAGCCAACTTCATAGTCTTGGATACCGGAAAGCCAAATCTTGATGCCGCTGCTTGCTGTAATTTTGGTGTTGTCAGTGGAGCTAAAGGATTTCGCTTTTTTTCTTGAGCTTCAACACTTTTTACTTTGTATGTATCATTATCTAAATCATTCTTTATTTTTTTAGCAGTAACTTCGTCGGTTACTTTTTTGATATATTTAGAAGAGAAACTATCTGAAGTTTTTATCTTAGCTAATTGAGCAGTTATATCCCAAAACTCTTCCGGTTTAAAAGCCGCTATTTCCAAATCTCTATCAACAATAATTCTAACAGCAACAGATTGAACTCTACCAGCAGATAAATTTGGCCCCATTGATTGTATCAAAAATGGACTAACCATAAATCCAACAAGACGATCTAATACTCGTCTTGCCTGCTGAGCATCAAATAAATTTTCGTCCAAATCAGCTTGATTTGCTATAGCTTTTTTTACTCCATCTTTTGTAATTTCATGAATAGAAATTCTTTTTATTGGCTTATTAATTAACTTTAATTTATCAGCAATATGCCAAGCTATGGCTTCCCCCTCCCTATCTGGGTCAGTAGCTAATAAAATTTGGTCAGACTGTTTAGCCGCATCTAAAATTGCAGCTATCTTGTCTTTCCTATCTGACAAAGGCAAATATTTTGGCTTAAAATTGTCTTCAATATCAACGCCAAGACCGTGTTTGCCACCAGTAGCTAAATCAATAACATGCCCAAAACTTGCCCTAATTAAATAATCTGGACCAAGAATACTTGAAATCTTTTTTATTTTAGTAGGAGACTCAACAACTATTAAAGTCTTTTTAGACATAAAGTTTATTGTGATTAAATATCGCCATCCTCGACAACTTTTTCAATAAATTCAGTTATTTTCTTACAAGTTTCGGCAAAAATGCGTTTTTGATCATTTGATAATTGGTCATTTTTAATACGTTCTTCACATTCTTTAGAAACACTATTTAATATATCTATAGCCAGCTTGTTCATAATATAAATGCTAATATAACCATATATTACTATGGTTTATATATTAACGTCTTTAGAGAGTTTTTTCGTTGATAAAGTAAGACATATCCCATGTGAAGAAGACACAAAAGCTTATATAGTAAGCACTTTTGTTGGATTTAAAAAATGTGAACCAGACCATAATTTATATGGTAAAAGCATAACTTTAGAATATAATAAAGCGCAGTTGGAACATAGTTTCGAACTATACCAACAAGTAGGCGATTGGATCTTATTTACAAAAAGCATGTATCCAGAATCGCTAACTGCTTCTGAAGAATATTACGACTCTATCGCACAATTATCATATTATAAATGTTATAGGATAGTTAATAAACAATGGCAATTATATAAAGAACTAGCTACTAAATTTCCAATAGTAGTTAAATACTTGCGCGACGAAATGCGGGACGTTTCGAAATAATCGTTTGTTTAAAAGAACATTTGACAAGCTTCTTTTTATCTATTTTGGCCTCAAACCCATCCATAGAATTTAGCTCTATTACTATGAGCTTTTTATTAGCAGAACAGTCTAGCATCATAAATTTTTCATTTATAAACGGGCCTTTATAATTGTGACCGGTAATAACTGTTTTATCCCAAGGTAACTCTTTGTTTGAGATAGTAAATCTCTTAACTACTTCAAATAAAGACCTATCCCACATCATATGTAATTTATTTTGTTGATTTAATGGTTTATTAGGATCACAACCACCGTGAACAAAAATATAGTTATCATGTTCATGATAACATTCTGTTTCTAATAAAAAATTAACATGACTTTCTGGAATTACATCAGCTAGTCTGTTTTTAGAAAATTCATAAGGGTTAATTTTGGAACCTAACTTTTTCTCAGCATATTGATTGAGTGTTACGGCTCCTCCGTTTTGCATCCACATGCTATAAGCGCTGGATTCAAAAACGCTGGAATCATGATCTGATTTATCTAAAGCTGTCAATAACATATCTTCATGATTACCACGCAAAAAGACAATTTGATCTCCATAATCTTTCTTTAAAGAAATCAGAAATTCTATAACGCCATAACTATCCGGACCACGATCAATATAGTCACCCAAAAATACTAATTTATCTTTACCTCCATCGCTTCTTCTTAACGGAATTATGCGTTTACAAATAAGCTCTAACTGTTCAAGACAACCATGAATATCAGGTATTACATAAATAGCACCAATTGCTCCTGGAACCGGCCTCCATTTACTCATAACTCTCCTTTATATTAATAATCTATTTCATTATCATTAAAACCACTCGCTGCCTGGAACAACTAGCTGAGGCGCATAACCAAAATTACGAGCTATATGTGCCGGGTGAGAAGCCGTCCTAAACATAATAGAAGCGATTTCGAACGGTTTATCTATCTTCCATCTATATGATGCCGCAATATGGCACCAAGACGTATGAAGTAAAATCCCTGTTTGTTCACCAAGTCTCCATAATGAAGCATGACATATAATTGGATTATCCTCCAACTGTTTCGGAAAATGCTTCTCCCTTTCTTCTGGTGGCATAAAAAATAATGTTGCTCTATCAGGAATGTTAGCTAATGGTACAGCTTCCATAAACCAAGTAGCCCATGACGGAGTTTCAGAAGGATCCCTGAAAGTTATTTTAATATTATCTGATGCTACGAAAAACTTTCCATCACCAAGCCTAATTGAATATTTGTCAGACAGCTTAATAATATCAGCATAAAGATCAGAATCTAATGTCGTTATTATCTTACCTTCTTTTTCAAATTTATTAATTGCCATTCCTATTGCATTCATATTTGCTACCTCATATGTATTAACAAATTCGTCCGTAAAATTTGTTTCATAATCTGTATCTATAAAACTTTTGCTATTTTTATCTATAAAACTTTTGCCATTTTTATCTATAAGATCTTTATTCGCTATGTAAATAGCATTAGCATGCAATATTAAAGTTTGCATATGCTTCTCTTTTGTTAGAAACCTTTTAATATCATTATCGCTAAGGATTATTTCTTGTTCAATGGCTTCATAACTATAACCTGTGTTTTTTGCAATATCATTTGCTTTATTAGAACAAGTAGTCATAACTCCCTGCCTGCTACTCCGCAACTTATTCCATATCACAGGTTGTTCTGGAAGAAATTTTCCAAAGAAATCATCCCTAATAATATCAGATAAATGAACAAATAATTTCTTACGTATACCGGGTCCAATTTGATCTACATCAGCAGCAAATATATTATCTTCTTTACCAACTTCAACTCCTTCATTATTATTAAGTAAAATTTTTCGTATATCATCAGATATTTTTTTGCCAAATTCTCCTTTAATTTCGTTTGGAGTTGGAGGCAATGGGGCATTATACTGCCATTTATGTGGGTATTTATTTTGTGATATTCTATTAGCTTTAGATCTAATAATTGGCATTGAAATCCATTATCATATTGAAAGTTATTTCATGTATTTTATTTATATCAGGACTCTTTGGTAATTTAGAGTTTTTAGCAACTTCAATAAGAGCTATATCCTCCTGTTCTGCAAATTCAATAATTTTTTCATACGTCCACGCACCCGCACGTATGCTTCTAAGCTCTTCTGCATCTGCACGAAAAACTTGAACTTGGCCAGTTTCTAAAATTTCTCTGGCCATTCGAATTAGGCGAACTAAATGAGTAGCATGCTTTGAATCATATCCGTGCTTTCTTTCTAATTCAGCACGAACAGGATTTCTTTCTTGCAGCCAATGAACATATGAGTCCCAGTGTTGTTTGGCTGCACGATATCTCTTTTCGGAATCAAGAATAACCAAAAAATTCTCACTAAACCCTTCGGATCTAGCAATGGAAAGTTTTTGAGCATCTTCAATAGACTCAAATGTTAATCCGTCACCAACTGGAAATGGCTTATCCTGATGAATTGCTTGCCAAGTAAATTTCAAAGCCCTATTCATCTCGGCAACTAATTCAATTTTTGTATGTTCCGGCAGATCTGTTTGCTCTACCATAAACTTGCTTAACTCATGATCAATTATAGCTCCTGCCGCCCCAAGCTGGTCATGCGAGATTAACTTTTTATCAGTTAATCCAAACTCTGCCCTTGTAGGTGGGGCAGTCGGAGGATCATCAATCCATTTCTTGTGACGCTTTATACGGTTCAATTGGGACAAGGCATAACCACAAAACCTGGCCTTGGCTTGCTTAGATAGAAACAAATTTTTATTATAGAGAAGGTGATCCATAACAGGATGCGGCGGCTCAACATAAAAACTTGGATCTGTAAATAATATTTCAATAATGGAAGGATTGCATTGAGCAGCTAAGCGCACGAACTTTGATAGTTCATACACTTGCATGTCAGCGCCTTCTGATACTAAATCTTGCGAAGATATTGGCTTTGTAAATTGCTTCCAAAGCTCTTTAGATACGGCCTGCTCAAATTTATCTTTTATACCAACGTAAGTATCTAAAGGAGGTATAACTATTCCACGATAGTCATAATCGCTATCTGGATTAGAAAACCCATATGCTCTGGAACCAGATAACGCAAGGAATATTGTTCTTTTTAAAATATCGAAGTTCATAATAATCTACGTATAAGCAATTATCAAATCTCGACAAACGCTCTATAATTTATTTAAATCATTTTGCGCGCAATTGACGGGCACGCTTCGCCGCGTTACGCAGCTTTCTTGCGTCTAGCGCAGTCATACCATCGACCCGTGCCAACGGATGGCGAGAACTGATATTCAACACAAGAGGCATCCTCTGGTCTCGTGGGACATTCAGAAGACGCCCAGCAAGCTTGTTCGGCAACGGGATGGTATGTCCAGCCGTCACCGCGTCATCATCGGTTTCAAAAACTGCAATCGCACCTGTATCTGGGTTCATTTATATCCTTTATCAAAAATCTGAAATATTACTGTTGGTACAATAAGCTCAAGCATATTGGTTACCTGAATATTCCCACGCTTTACCGTCACGATGACCTCCATAAATATAACCACAATCCTCGTTATTGTCAAGTAGCCTGATGGCACAATTACCTGGGCTCTTTTCTTTCTCAAACCATTCTGGCGACTTGTGAAGCCACATCATAGTGAACAGCCTTAAAACTGTTCCGTGACAAACAACTATAATATCATTAATTCCATGATTTTCTGAATCTCTATGGAACGTACCAAATGCCTGATGAAGTCTACAAGCAGTATCAAATGCAGATTCTCCCATCGGGTATCTAGCCCAAAATTTACCATTATGCTTTTTGGTATGTTGAAAACATTTAAATTCTTCAGGGAATTTTTCCTTTTGTAAATCGTCTTCAATACCATCAAATAAACCAAACTGCTGTTCGCATAATAATACGTTTTCTTTTTTATCTAATAAAATTCCGTCTAAAGATTTTTCTATAATTTCAGCTGTTTCTCTGGTGCGCCGATAAGGGGATTGCCAAAGTCTAATTTTTGGCGCCCCTTTACCTGCTATCATTTTCATAGCAGCTTCAAAATATTGAATAGGATCCTTAAGATCCTTTTGCTTTTCTTTTAACAAATCACCATAAGTCTTTTCATAAAAGGATTTAATTATTTCTCCAGTGTGTGCCGCCTGTTCTTTGCCATAAGATGATAAAGCAATTTCATGATCAGGAATCATTGTATGAATAGCCTGATCAATATTTCCTTGAGACTCTCCGTGTCTAACCAGTAAAATCTTCATCGTCGCAAATCCTTTCGTCTTCTAAAACTACAGCTGCTGTGCGATATCCACATCTACACATCCAATATAATATATTTCCATAATCATCCAATAAAGGATATTCTAATAACTCATGATCACAATCTTCAAATTTTGTCATAAATCCACACTTGCCTTATCTCCAATAATTCGTTTTTTACCATTCAATTTTAAGTAAATCGAATCGACTATTTTTTTTCTGATCCGTTGTAAATAAACTAGAGACCCCATTTCATAATGAGGGATAATACGAAAATGTTTCACGCGCACATGAGCCCCTATTTCAATACCTTCTTTCATCTTTATCTGAACGAAACTATAATTTTCAACCATATCCATCATTGATGTATTATTGCGCGTATCAATAATATTAATAATCATGCCAATGAAACACGGCCCATAACATTTAAATTTACGCCCTCCGGTATACGTTTCAGTGGTGTTATTTGGTATAGTTCGATCCCAACGAATAGTAGCGTCAAACTCACTAATGCCACTAAATAATTGAATATTTGGATCAGTCAATGACACAACATCATAAATATCGTCATTACGTTTAATAGTATACGGCAACGCATCTTCCATCAACAAGGCATATTCCTGAAATATTCTTGCTTGAATTGGAAAGTCTGCACTTTGTTTTCTATGTACTAGATATGAAACCATCTCTTCAGGATATTTCTTTAACATCCTTTGATAAGACTCATACATCAAAAGCTTTTGCATCATTGTGCCAACACAATTGACCCGCTTTATTGATTCTATTTGATCTTTTATTACATTGGTAACAATATCCAGATCTCTAATAAAATTTTGACAGATTTCAATTTCGACTTCAGGATCTATGTTGTTATCTGCAACAATAAGATTCTGTAATGATAGTGCGCTGGACCCGCCCGTGTTCGCCGCGCCGCTATTCGCTGAAGAATCAAAACTAAGGCTTAATTGTTTAGACAAGCCTACCGGATGAGCCATCTTTTCTAATTTGGCCAAGGAACCGAAAAACATGCAGTCATCATAAGGGCAAGAAATTCCATATGCGCCGCATGCCGATTCTGGAATAAACTTGCTACAATCAGGGCATCTATATCCAGTTCTTGAATGAACTGCAAAAATCTTATGCAGCTTAATTTTAGATTCATAAAATATAATCGTTTTTGAATCAATAAAACCTTTTTTCTTTATAGAAAACTCATTTTCTAATCTTGAAAGTTCATCCATACATGACTGACATGCCCAGGATTTGCTTTCTTGTAATAAAAATTCTCTACGACCAAAATGTTTACATCCTGGACAAATTGGGTTATTAATCTTTTTTACTGCATCATTGTCCCAACGAATTCTATCAGCTAAACGCCCTAAGCATGTCATTAAATATGTACTGATATCTCTTCCATTCTTCCAATGTTCAGACTTAAATACAAATGTATAAAGGCCGGAACGCATCTCGGCTTTAGCGCGCTCAGTAAAGGCGCGTTTAGCAACAGATGATAATTGAAATCCTGGTATGCCATATGCGCGATATGCTAATGAATTAATCTTGTTAGAATAAAATTCTAACAAATCAGGAACTACCCAATTATCAAGATCTTCTTCAATTAGATACGGAGCTGCGTCGTTTACTTTCTTTATTAAATCAATCATTATTAATTAGTAATTTGTGTCGTAACAACATTAGATAGCCGCTAACGCTTTCTCTCGACAATTTTCCTGCGGAGTAACATATGCTACTTGAAAACGAACACATTCGTGCATAGAACTGCTTAAAATAGCATCACCTCGACCTAGTAAAGATTCTGCGCCAGGGCGATCTAAAATAACCTTAGAATCAATAGCAGAACTAACTCTGCAAGCAATCCTAGCTGCAAAATTAGCTTTAATTGTTCCTTTGAGAACATCTACGCTAGGACGCTGTGTGGCTAAAACTATATAAATTCCAGCAGCACGACATTTCTGAGCAAGCGTAACCAAAAGCTGCTCAAAAACTCCCTTATTAGGCTGTTTACTAGAATCAAAAATCATCAAATCAGCAACTTCGTCAACAACGATTGCAATTTTTTGAAAGATTTTTGGGTTTTGCTCAATGCTGCTCATGCCAAGCTCATGAAGAACAGAATATCTCCTATCCATTTCCTTACACAATTGCTTTAACATATATATTGTTTCCTCATACGAGGTAGCAATATAATTTGCCATCTTGTTGTAAACACCAAATTCTACACCGTTTTTTGGATCAACAAGATATAATAACACATCGTCATTACGAATTGCATTTGCAATTATAATATGAAGTGCCACACTCTTTCCAGAACCGGTTCCACCAGCAATTAGAGTATGTGGATGCATAGCAAGATCTACCCATAGCTTTTTTCCTGCGTCAGTTTCTCCAAGCAAACAAGGAAAAATACCAATTGGTTTTTCATCGATCTGATACAGATCATCAAATTTTAATGTGGCTGAAATTTCGTTTGCCACACGTAGTCTAACAATTCCTTCTTCCGGAATGGATGTAATAATCGGGTTAGTCTTACTTCTCAAACCAAGAGCAATCTCCCTAGAGAAAAGTTCTATTCTACTAACACGACAACCGCTTTCAAGACGCAAGTCGTAGAACGCCAAATGACGATGCCGCTCTGCGTTAACACAGGTTGCCTTGATCTGTAGGTCTCGCAGAACTTGATTACAGATGCCAATCGCGTCCATCGGGCCTCCTTCTATACAAGGTAACCACGCGAAAAGAAAAGACAACCCCTCTAATATTTTTAGATTTTTTGGGCTAAATCAAATGCTAATACAGGAAAATCATTTGTTTTATGCAAAGATTTAGAATTAGCAACAATTCCTATCTTTCTTAATCTAACAGAATCCTCGTCAGTAAATAATTGAGCCTTATCATCTATACGAATATTTAAACTATCTTCGTCTTTCGAAAAAGCAACAAGTCTGCCATCCCGAATCCAACGCACACCATCCTCCAAAGCATGACGCTCGGAACTCATCAAAAAATACATAGCTTCTTCTAAATCAATACTTTCCATAATATACCTCTTTATTCTAACCACTAATTTCAAAATGTCAAGCTATTTCTTTTTTAGAAAGAAATCGTCTCTCGTTCATATTTTTTTACTATTGTTTGTATTGAATATTTTATATTTATCTTATCTCCTGTTTTTATGCCATATTTTTTGGCAGTACCTAATGGTAATTCGACAACTAAATCACTTGGTTCATTCGGACCAAGCATAACAGTTGACATTGGTTTTCCTGCAAAAATTCCTATAACCCTATTGTTTCTACAAAATATTATATCAAGAGGACTTATAGTTTTATGCATCCAAAATTTTCTCATCTCGGCATTTTTGTAAGGAAATATCATAACAGGTGGTGGCCAGGGTTTTCCCATCAAACCCTTAACATGCTCTTCCTCAGATACTGCTACAATAGTTTCAAAAGTATGCTTGCCAATAGATATTTTATCAGTAACTTTTTTAATACTAACTTTTTTGTTTTCTATATATTGTTTATCATAACCTTCATAAATAGCACGTTTTAACACGAGGTTCATTACATCTTGATACGGAACCCACGGTTTAACCGAATCAAGTTTAGATTTTTGTTCACAAGCATATTCGTTACCTTTCATTTTAGGTTCTAAAGTTGTGCATTCTGTTGGTCTTTCTTCATGCCCCAATTCACAACCTTTGTCTGTCAAAAAATTACATGCTGCATCTCCCGAACGTGCAGGATCTTTAATTTTCCCCTCTCTGCCTTTTAACGATGGCCGCATATAATACGTTTTTGGCATTTCATTATCTGCTTCCCACCAATCAATTGTATATCTGCCAGATTTTAAATTTTTTAATAAATTATGTCTCAAAAGATTTTTATCTGGAGCACCAAATTGTTCAGGAGAATTAATGCCTGATAAACTTTTACAACACTTGCCGCCACATGTTGAACACATTTCTTTATTTTCATAATTAGGAACATCTTGAATAACTTGTAATTGTTTCATTGCTGAAACAAACAAAAACTCAATATCTGCTAACGATTTCATATAATTATATCAAAATATTAGGCTTCAAATTCTGAATCTTCATATTCGTCTAATTTCTTTGGTCTTTTAGCTTTTACTTCATCTTCAGATTTATCAACTATCGCTGGTTTTCCTTCCAAAGCGTTGTTTAAATTTACGATAGCAGAACCTAATTCTTCTGCCGCTCTATTAAACTTTCTTTCTGCTAATGCTAAAATTCCTATGTACCTGCCACTAACAGGCTTTATTTTAATCTTTTTCTCACTAAGTTTCTTTTCTTCATATTCAGCATTATGATTTTGAGCTAGATCAACCATATCTTTTGATAAAATAGCAAAATTTTCTAATATATTTTTTAATTTTTTTGCTGAATCAATTATATTACTATCTTTATTCTCAAGCAAATCTTGTAAATCTCCAACCTCTTTGTGTAAAATTCGAATTGTATCAACACACTTTAATCGTATTTTGTCTGTGTATGATGGTAAAATATTTAGCTGCCAACGTTTTATCATTCTAGATAACCAGTTATGAGCTAATTTATTTATGTCAAGATTTTTTCCTGCTGCCAACATATCTTTTACAATTGGCAACATTTCTGTAAACGAATTAAATTGTTTTCCAAATTTTGTACTCAAAACTTTCGAAACATGCATAAAAATTTGTTGATACTTAAAAAACAACTCATCAACATCTGCTTTCATCTTAGCGGCAGACTCTGAATTCTCAAGATACTTATCATCAATCTTTCTGAATCCAATACTGTCTACTAAAGTTGTTATTTTTTTATGTAAATTATTTACACTTTTCGCATCCATGCTAGGAAGTATATTCTGTGCTTCAAGAACATTTACAACGGAAGTTACAGAAGTTAAATCATTATGTATTCTGTTAATTTCATCCCAATTAATATTAGGGTTCCATGAAGATTTATCTAAGTCAGTAATAGATTCGGATTGCTTAAATTCTTCTTTCCCGCTTAACGGTGTAGGTAAAACAGCACCTGGAGTCATAATAGAAGAAGCTGGCATTTCTTCTTGCTTTGGTTTGCTTACTGTTAAATCTGTTATTTCTTTTAATATTTGTTCAAATGTTACGACCATATCAGATATGACACGATTCCTCATCTTTATTAAAGTATAACATGATCTTGGAATGGCATTTTCATCACCACTAATTAGATAATTCTCCAAATCCAATAATCCATTAGATACGTCAGATGAGACCCAAAGCAACCTCATTCTCAATCGAAGATGCTCATTCCAGATGCGTGGGCTATATTTGAAATATGACCACAATCTTGAGCCCCACCATGAAGCGTCTTTAATCAAAAGAGCTTCGGACGCTGCTGTTGAAGGCACCATCTCTTGTGGCATTTGGCCAGATTCTTGCAGTTCTTTCCTGCTTTTTTTACGAGTCTTGGCATAATCAGTTTGTTCATCAATAATATGATCAGCCTCAGATACTATTTTCTGAAACCTAGATGCCATCTGTTCCAAATATTGACCAACCTCATTTGGTATAGGCTCTTTTATACTACTTGGAGGAAGACCAACTCTAGGCTCCCCGCGACCATTAAGCCCTCGTTTAAAAGCAATAAGCTGAGCAATTAACAAAGACATATCTTTATTCCATTGATCTTTATGTTCCCTTAGCGTTTCTTGTTTAGGGTCAGCGGAACGCTTGCGGGCAATTTTTTCTTGTCCTTTCATATAGATTATACTAAGATATTCAAAGAATAACTATCTAATGCACATCCGGTAATATATCTATAAAATACGTTTTTCACCTATCTATAATATACTCTAAAGCACGAGTCTCACTACAAGAGGAACAAAATAAGTGTACTATTACAGTCTTATATTTGCTATGCGAAATTTGTTTTGTTAAACAATGTGCTTCTCTAACTACTGGACTCCAAATATTATTATGATATCTATCATAAATAAACTTAACATTACTTGTTAATGGATCTGAAATAGGCCTTTTATTAACATCAAAAAAGTCCTTGTTAGAAAACGAAAATTTATCCGTATCGTCAGGAAATTGCCAAAAACTTTCTTTCGAAAAGGGTTTAAAGCATTTTTTACAACGAACTCTTAAAAGATATACAATTAAATTACTTTTAATTTGATCGTGATTCAACTAACCCTTTTTGCTCGTTTTTTTAAAGTCTTCAATGGTAATGATTGTTTAAATGGCTTTACTATCTTATCAATAATGCCATAAGCAAGTGCTTCTTTAGCAGTTAAGAAAAAATCTTCTGAACAATCTTCTTTAATTTTATCAAGTGTTTGTCCAGTATGACGAGCAATAATTTCATATAAAATATCGCCCATTTTTTGTAAACGCTTTGATTGTTTCTCGATTTCTGAACCAGACCCTCCTATCTCGGTCTGTACTTCATGGAGCATGATTTCAGAATTCGGAAAAGCCATGCGCTTACCAGGACTTCCTGCCGCTAATATCACCGCTCCTGCCGAATACGCCTCTCCTATTACAACCGTCTGTATAGGAGATTTTATATATTGCATAGTATCATAAATAGTAAATAATCCGTCAGAAATTGTTCCTCCGGCAGTATTTATGTATAACGAAATGTCTTTATCACTTTGATGATCTAACCAAAGTAATGTTGCCGCAATCGACGTACCAACATCTGCATCAATCTCTTCTGATAAAAAGATTATCCTCTCTTTCTGTAATCTCGAATATACGTCGTAAAGTATTTCTCCATCCTTTGTTTTTTCGAAAATTAATGGAGCTATGTTTTTTGGTGGCAAAATACTACTTCTTTTTTTTAACATGATACCTTGTGATTTTAAAAGGACCCTGCGTTCACATATCTAAATGCTATCATATATCCTAAGTCGCCTAAACTATATGTTGCGCAATGCGTTAATACACAAATTAAATAATGAAATTAATTACTTACGTATTATTTAAATAATAATCTCTTGACGTTTTTTCCAGTTCTTCAGCGCAAGAAATGCATGTTGTACATTCTGGCCTAGCAATCAATCTAAGCTCTGGTATTGGTTCGCCACATTCGTTACAATCGCCAAATAACCCATCTTCTAAACGCTTAAGAGCTTGTTCAATATTAACAAGCTTAAATTTGTCTCGTTGAGACATCTTCTCTTCCATAGAGTGTAAAAGAATTCCTTGAACCAAATCTATTTCGTCTCCGTCTACATCTATTTCATAATTCCTATTAACTGATAATATTTTTTTACGTTGCTCCAGAAATAATTCTTGGAAATATTTAAACTTTTTCTTTGTTATTTTCTTTTTAGCCATGTATCTCTTGAATAAATATTGATAGAGTTCGTTTAGAATCTAAACATAGATAGTTTAGAAACATAAGCAACCTCGACAGAATCATTGAAAATAAAAGCAAAAAGCCTAGTGCGATTTTACTCGCACTAGGCTTTGCTAAATACAGCAGGCTGTATTACTAATTACCAGCAGACTCCTGGCTATCAATATTTTTAAGATCCTTTTCCCACAACCAACGCGAATTGGGAACAATCTTCTTCTTATCCGACGAAGGAGTTAAAGGCTCCTTATACATGATCATAACCGCTTTACCATTAGCGGAATCATAATTATTAATACATTCCTCAGGGTTAGAAATGTACTGAGCAGCCACCTTCCAGTCATTAAACTCCGCCTTAGCCTTGTCACGACCAAAACGAACCTTATCCGAATCAACCTGAAGAGCAGCGCGGCGCTTGCGCCCAGGCTTAGCCTGCTGAAGCACAAGCCCCTTGCGCTCGTAATACGGACCACGAACATGATTCTCTTTAAGCTCAACATCATGCTTAGCTTCAAACGCTTCTACAGCAATCTCACGAAGAACATCGTCTGATGCCGTAATCTTCTCCCTATCACCAGCCTGAGTGCTAACCATACTGGTATGCTCAGAAGAAGGTTTGACAACAATCTCTCCTTCCGCCGCTTCTCCAGGCTCGGTCGTAATGCGGATCTTTTCTATAACCTCCTCTCCGTCGATTAGAGCAAAGCAATCGAACACAATATCGCGAGGCTTAGACTCCCTCTTCTTACGAGACCCGGATTCGTTACTTGCAGATTCGTTGTTTTCGGACACAGACTCATTATCATTCTGATTCATTTGGACTTTCCTTTGTTGTTTCCCATGCGGGCAAGAAATAACATAACCTTTACTCGGAAGATGTCAATAGCAAAACCAAAACTTTTTTTCCAATCCTGCCATAAGCCTGTTTTTGCGGCTCTTCCACATCGTATGCCATCAAAAACGCCGTAACGATACAGCAATAAAACAAATCATTAACGTTTTCCGGTGGTTACGAAAGCTTTTTTCTTTTGTCGAGCTAAGTAATAAAAAATACTATGAGGATAAAATTTTATTGTTTTGAACGGATTTACGTACTGCATACAACCGGACGCAATATTATATCCGTGATGTCCATGAAAAACAGATACGGAAAAGGTTCCAAAATTTGAAACCGAAAAAGCTAATTGTTCAGACAAATTATCTATAATATGATCGCAAATTACTGCGATTATATCATGAATATATGATTTTGGCACAGCTCCATTTATACGTCGATAAATATTATCAACTATTTCTTTTCTGCCTATTATCATTAATTATTATAAATTATTACTTAAATTAAAACATTCTAACTTGACAGAAACTTCATTGCTGCTTCTATCATTAAACTTGGTCCATGTCCTTTATCCTCTACTTCATATTTGTAATTCAAAAAATATATGTGCCAAGCCTTAATATTGTCTTCTCCTACATATAATATTTTTATTCTCTTTCTTCCGTTTTCAAGATAATCAAACTGTACTATACCATTCTCTCCTGAAGTACTGTGACCGTAATATCCTGAAGCACTGTGACCGGACTCTCCTGAAGTACTGTGACCGTAATGTCCTGAAGTACTGCTACCGTAATCTCCTGAAATACTGTGACCAGACTCTCCTGAAGTACTGTGACCAGACTCTCCTGAAGTACTGTGACCGTAATCTCTTGAAATACTGTGACCGTCATTTCCTGAAGTACTGTGACCGCCATATCCTGAAATACTGTGACCGTACTCTCCTGAAATACTGTGACCGTACTCTCCTGAAATACTGTGACCGGAATATCCTGAAATACTGTGACCGAAATCTCCTGAAGTACTGTGACCAGACTCTCCTGAAGTAACTGTAGCAAAAACACAAGCAGATCCAGGACATAACTTTACAATCATATCTGTAGCATCTTTTTTAGATCCTACAAATACTACATATGCTCTTGGTACTTTTACTTTACGATCTATTTGTACTACTTCAGATTTAACAGCAGCAATAACCATCCATTTCGCATCTGCATCTTGTGTATTTAAAAGAGATCCATTACCTTCTCCAGATAATAAACCATGCAGTCCTTTACCACATTCAGGTGTCGGATCCCAGTCAGGAGCAGAAACAAGACCAGAAGAAGGCCATTGAAAACCTCCATGACTCTTCAGATCTTTATCGCATGTCCTAAGTAGATAAACAATCTCAGAAGCAGAAACATTAAGCTTATCAATAATTGACGTATTCATTTGTCACCATGATAACCACCACAACACAAATGTCAACCCCTTAAATTTTTACCAAATTTTTTATCATGTAAATATTTCGTTACTCGTGTAATACTATCTTCTATACTTTCTTCCCCTGTAAGTAAATGTAAGTCCGGATTCAATGGCTCCTCATATGGATCGTCTACCCCAGTGAAATTCTTTAACTCTCCAGCCTCAACTCTCGCATATAATCCCTTAACATCCCGACGTTTACACTCCTCCAATGACGTATCACAATATACCTCAATCATATTGCCATACCTCTTCAATTCATCCCGGACAAAACGATAAGGTGATATTGCCGCCACTATTACATTTATTCCATGCTTAGACAATAAATTAGCCACATATCCAATACGCCTTATATTAAGATCCCGATCCTCTTTAGAAAATCCTAACCCTTTGCTTAAATTTTCCCTCACACCATCCCCATCCAATATCTCTACTTTATACTCTTGACGCAATATGTCATATAAACCGTTTGCTATCGTACTCTTACCAGCTCCACTTAATCCGGTTAACCATATTATAATCCCTTGTCTCATGTTATACTTTTTGTTACTAAATAAAGCTCATTTTTTGCTCGCGTCCAAGCCACATAAACAAGATTGTTCTCCTCACGAGTATCCTTTCCTCTCCTATATGTTCCCTCTAACATAAATACCCTGTCACGCTCCAATCCCTTAGCCTTATGCGTTGTACTTAATATCACACGATTCTTATCATCACCATCCTTAAATAACCTGTCAATATTATCCTTCACCTCATTCAAACTAGTAGCACCATCACATAATGCCTCTAAACATGCTGCCTTATCCTCTATTGTCGTCGGATCGCGCTTCAACTTTAACATACGACCTATCTCCATCCTTGAATAATCTTTCAACCAATCCAAAAATGAATTAACACTCTTCTGCTTAGATTTTCTTATCATCCCCGTTAAATTTTGACCAATATCCCGACCCTGTATGTTAGCCGGAATTCGCTCCCTTAACAACGCTAAACACCACTTGATCAATGGCGCATTCGTCCTAGATAATATAAAATCTCCAGGACGAACCCTTTTAATTAACTCCACATCCTTTATACGCTCCACTTTGCCCTCTATCGCACCAGGAGCCGCCTCTAACGCAGGTACCAACGTCTGCGCTAATCGTACTATACTTAATGCACATCGATACGTTACACTTAATGGCATCCTTTTGGATCCCATTCTATTTACTATGCTCTGGATCGCATTTGAATCCGCTCCACGAAATCCATAAATTGCCTGATGTTCATCTCCTACAGATAATATGCGCCCTTCCTCTTTACATGAATTCAATGCCAAATTGATCTGCGCTAAATTTAAATCCTGAGCTTCATCTATAAATACTCGATCATATTTGGTTAAACTCAATCCATGCACATTTGGCAACCATATCATATCATCAAAATCTACCTGCTTCGTATCCTTCTTACATGCATTCATTATCTTTATGACGCTACCAATAAATTCTCCCCGCTTATCTCCACAAATATCTATATCATGCTTGTCCAATATCTCGTCTATACCTTCCTCATCATCTACTAAATATCCCTTACATAATGATACCGACCTTCCAAGACCCTCCCGTAAATCATATGTCTCCGCCTTGTCCCCCCTGTCCGCTCGAACATAATCCGATAATTTATCCTTGTTCGGTGAACCAATCTTAGGAAACGCCCTGCGACATGCTCCATATCCCAACGAATGCAATGTCTTAACATCCACCCACTCCGGGGAACGACGCTCTAATTCCTCCTGTATCCGTTTGTTAAATGCACATAATAACGAACTCTCCGTTTGAGGTACATAATAACAACTCTCCACTATCGTACTGGTTTTCCCAGTTCCAGCTAACGCATCCACTTGCGTATTGCCAACTCCATTTAATACGTCATTGAATATGTCTTTCTGGTAAATAGACCAGTCACGCTCTATTCGCGCTTCCCTCACCACCTCAGCCTTCTTCCAACCCGTCTTCCCCTTCCAACTTGTTGAACCACTCTTCTTATAAACTCGCTTCTTCTTCGCTATTGACATTTTATTACAACTACCTAAAATTTCATAACCCAACGGCATTCGTAAATACCGCTACAGCCTTGCCATACTTAAGCGGCTGATGCTTCTTCAAGGCCTCGAAAAATTCCTTGCCTGCATATATAGCAGTTTGTCTAACACTGTACATTATCGTATTAAATTGATTTCGTGCCCTGTCTATAAAATACTCGTCCTCTGTATCATATCCATTTTCTCTTTGCTCAATCTTAAAAAATTCCATTATCCTTTTCTTAAATTCATCATCGCTAATTCGATCTATATAATTTAACATTAAATCCCGATGTAACTGTAATGGAAAATATATCTTCGCTTCGTTAAAATAATACACAGAATCCGATAACCGCGTATAAAACTCTACGTCTCGTAACGGATGTATTATTCTTCCATATTCATCTTTTTCTTTCATTGGAACCGTTACGCTTGTAGGACCCCCTGTAGGTTTCCCATTATAATCTACCCCTTTCTGCATAATCTTCTTACTAGGAAACCCTCCATTTGCTTTATTTATATATTTTATAAATGTCTGAACAAAATGCTGCATCTCATGATAGGCAGTACTCTGTATATCTTGTATATCTTTCTTCAATTTTCCAATCTCAAAAGGAAACTCTTTCCCTCGAAGAATTGGACTAATTATATTTATACTACCTATATAATGAGGCGCAAAACCATGTTCAGGAAATTTACTCTCTTGCCAAAATCCAAGATAATTATTATCAACAGGCAAATGCGCAACTTGCTCAGGCCCCATTATATACTTTATTCCCAATTTTACCGATTTCTTACTATTCTTCGTATATCCCAAATCTATCCCATTAATCTCTATCTTCTTCAATCTCATATCTTCTATCGTTATATCCTTTGCCTTATTTATACAATATCCATGAGTCATTTGTATTTGCTTTAAATATTCATCGTCATATGTTTCATAATCACTCTTAAAATAATCAAATTTCGTTACTAGATTATCTATATTTTCATAGTCTTTTATTAATAATTTTACTAGCTTTTCTAAACTAATAGACTCGTGATCTTCTGATACTTTTATTTTATTATCATTCCCTTCCGAATCTTTATCATCATAATCTATATCTAAACCATAATAATATTGCCCAACATTCTTATCATCAGGGTAAACAATAAATGATAAACAATTTTTATATTCTTCAATAACCCCTTCCATATCAGTAGAAGGATCAATTTTGTATCTATGAAATTTTGGAAGATTTATTGTACCAATATCTATTAATTTATCAATAATTACAACATGATTGTCTCTATCACTTGTATGCTGTAAATTATATATTGCTTCTCGCATCTTAAGCAATTCATATGAGCTACTCAATACTTCGAATTTATCGTCGAATGTTGCAAATTTCTTTTCTCGCTTGTTATTCGCATCTATCTTCTTTTTTAATTCCACAGCTACTTCATAACAATAACATGCCTCCAACCATTCATTCATTTCCCCCAATGCCTTCTCCGGAACTTGCAATAGTCCAGCCAGCTTGCAGAAATGCCCTATAGCATCTATTATTTTGTTTAATTGACTCATTAATAAATACCAATTTAATACTACACAATACTACCCAAGATTTAATTCCTTCCAGAATACCTTGACAGCCTTCTCCCATTTCTTAGGAGCTTTATCTCGTAAAACTTGAAAACTGTGATTAATAGGCATCCGAACTATCGCACCAGAAGATATTCCAACAAATTGCTCGGCCGCATCCTTAACCTCTCTCGCTGGTATAAACGGTAAATTATCCCTGAAATATTTAACCGCATCACCAAGATTAGTATAAAATTCAATGTCTCTTAATGAATGCTCTAAATTCTTCTTAGATAACGAATGCCCAGCTGGATCATGAGTCGTGTTGCGTATCTTTTTGCTCGGTAACCCAACTCCATGATTTTTTGTTTTTATCATTTGCATTGATTTAATGCTTGAAAGCATATCTTGCCCTAAATGCGTTAGTTCATGAATAAGCGTTTCCTCAATAGTATTTAAGTTTCTATTGAAACCACTTACACTCATTAATGCCCGAGGCGCATCTACCTCAATTTGCTTTTTTAAATGAACCCATACTCCCGTTCTATTCTGATGCCCCTTAAAATTAAGAATAACTGTAATAGGCTGCGTCAAATATTGAATGTTTGCATTGCGCCCAATAACATCCTCTCTCCAAACAACACCCTCAAGCTCCGGCGCGTACTTCCAACCATTAAGATTAACCGGAAATTTTGCGACAGCCTTATCTATATATTTCTTCGGCACAGAAGCATAACGCTTACATTCTCGAATTAATAATAACTTCTCTACCTGACTCGGTGTTAACAATTTGCGCGAACTAACATCATCAGCATATAACTCTTCTTCATTTATAGAATATACTCTAGGACGCATATTAAGAAATGCCCGCTGCTTCTCAATAGGAAGCTCAATCAATAAACTCTCTTGCCTCTTAAACCATTTCTTAAATTGAGAAACTATTGTTGGAAAAATGTCCGCCCATGCCTCGTTGTGCCACTCATTAGTTCGATCAAGTATATGAACCTTCTGCCTAGAACCAATATAAACAATATGATCGCTGCTATCAATCACATCAGTATCAGTTACTGTAAAATCATCCCCATCAATACCCTCAAAAATAATTTTCTGCTCTGATAAATTATCAATTAATTTAACTCCATTTCTAATATATTTGATAAAATACTTATGTAAAAGTCCTTTCGGTACCTCACCCTTATCAAGCGCTAATTCCTCTAATGCCATAGCCCATGTATGAGCCGCATATATAGAACGTACCCATTCACCTATCTCATTAACCATCGCCGGAGGTGGCTCAAATAAACCAGCCTCCTTAACCAATGTATAAAACCGCTCAGCACGATCCGTTATGCTTTCTTCCGGAACACTCACTGGAACATTCACTGGAACACTCACTGGAATATTTGCCGGAACAGCATTCGCTAACTGCTGATATGTCATAAACTCAGCCTTAACACGCTCAGTCGGATTTACTATATATTCAAACATGTCAGGCATCAGCCTTATAGCTGCTAATTGAACTGCCTCACTAGGATCTTTTATATAACAAATCGCCCTGGCATCACGCTTAACAGCCATCAATTTAACCTGCTCACTCGGATTCTTTATATACTTAATTGCCTCTAAATGATGTTTTAAAGCTTCTAATTGAACATTTTCGCTGAGCGCCTGATCATGCAAATTCATATCTCTAGTTAAGAATTGCATAATCTCTATAACATCTCTTTTGTTCAAAGAACCTTGTTTTAAAGCAGCTATTTGCACTTGCTCACTTATTGGTGAATCATGGTTATAATTTATATGCATAATAGCTCTGCCGTCTTGCTTCACCGCCGCTAACTGAACTTCCTCACTAGGACTATCTATATGTCTTATCGCCAAACCGTATGTCTTTACTGCCTCCAATTGCACACGCTCACTCAAACCGCCCCGATTATCTATAGAAGAAAGCAAATATCCACATTCATAAGGCTCCAAACTAGAATCCCTAATGCCAGAAATAATATTATTAAGAGCCGCTAACTGAACTTCCTCACTAGGATTTATTATATATTTTATCGCTCTACCATTTTTCTTTACAGCCTCAATCATCACTCGCTCACTCGGATTCTTTATATATCTAATAATTTCAGGATCGTTAAAAGCATCATTAATAATAGCCGCTAACTGAAGCTCCTCACTAGCATCCTTTATATAAGCAATTGCTTGACCATTAAGCTTTACCGCATTTAATTTAATTTTTTCGCTCGGATTCTCTATAAACCCAAGAGATGAAGCATCCTGTTTTATCGCCGCTAATTGAACCTTCTCACTCGGATTCTTTATATACATAAATATTTGACTGGCATTCAATCTAGCCTTTAATATAGCCTCCAATTGTATCCGCTCACTCGGATCCTTTATATATTGAAACGCACTAGATACTCTATTCACCGCTATACTTTGAATCTCCTCACTAGGATTCTTTAAATATCTAAGCATAAGTGGCTGCTCAGATATTACCGCCCTCTGAAGCTCCTCACTCGGATTCTTCACATATCTAATCATATAAGTATTTTCTAAAACATTTCTAATGATTTTCCGCGCATCATTAGTTTTTAATTTTTCAATAAAAACCAATCTGCGATTTAGAAAATCAGATAAAGGAACATTATCATTATTAACCGCTCCCTCCAAATCCTCTCGATTTGATATAAGATTTATCAATCGCTGATTAGATTCCGGATTGTCAATAACATTCCCTATTACATCAGGAAATGTACTAAATGATGCCTTCGTTAATATATCAATGTTTGTAGTTTTTTCAGCAACAATAGACTGCACATTCGCATAGTTACTCTCATATAATTTAGCCAAATATCTCTCGTCATTGGTTGACTTCGCTATTAACTCCAATGTCGCAGCATCCAATTCCCTTAAATTTAATTTCGATATCTCCCCATCTGTAAATTTACGGTGCCTTCCCATTATACCAGGCATCCTTACCATAGATTTAAAATTTTCCGCCTCAGGTATAACATTATCATAATGAATATGGAAATAATTCAATAACGATTCCTTCTCCTCCACAGACGCACTCCTAAACTTATTCCATATCGCACCTGCCTCCTCTTTACTCGCCTTTCCACTTTTTACCTTAGATAAATCCCCCTCAGGCTGAACTAACGCATCACGCTTAATTATATCCTTAAACTTCTCATACCCAGGAACTTCCCTAATATCCCTCCGATCCCCATCATTCGTCTTTCTAGTTGCCTTAATATCTATTATATTATCTCCACCCTCCTTCATTACCCTTATAGCCATCTTTTGATAAGGATCCGTCAATTCACGAGTCTTGTCTATCGCAAAATAAAATATCAAATTCGACGCAACATACTGATCATAATATGGAGAATTCCGAGCAGCTATACACCAACTCGTATCGCTAGCCAATGCATGCGATCCCGCCTTCGTATTAACTCGGTATACCACATTCGACTCATCCTCAAATATCTTCGTATTGTCCCCACTCTCTATAGACTCACTCACCACCTCAATAGATACTCCATTCTCCAATTTCCTCTGCTTTTTACTCTTGTTCGCATCTATTAACAACTGCTGACGTTTTAAAGACGCCTCATTAACTATATCCCGTAACTCATTAAATGATCCGTATTGCTGTATGTCCCGCTTAACCAAATGCTCTCTTAATTTCTCAAATCTCTCATATATACTCATCGCATCAAATATCGCTTCATCCCAATTCTCATGCCCAGATGTTTGCAAAGCCTCCCACGTTATTCCAAAATACTTCGCCGCCTTGTCTCCAAACCTCTCCACTAATTTATTTTGTACATACACGATAAGCTCTCCCTTATCAGGTTGCTTCTGCATTATCTGCTTCCGTGATGGAAATGCAGCCAATCTTATTAATTCAACAAATATAGATGCCAAATTATAAATGTTATTAGTGTTTTCCATCACAATAATATGAATTTATTACCGATAAACTCATGCCGGATGGTCTTTTATAAATTCCTGCAACATTGTCTTGAGTGAAACCCCACGCTCTCCCACCGGTAAGAAAAATATATTTCCTTTAATATCCACAAAATCATATCCCTTATTACTAACATTCACAAAATATACTTCTTTGCTCGCATCCTTTGATGAAGAAATAAGATAATGATCCCCAGTTAACCTATCATAATCAATCCCGTCCCTCATCTCATTATAAGATATATTATTTAATATCGCATGGCCAACATAATTTAAATTAATTTCTTTATATGTTTTGCCAACAATACTCTTCTCCCACTCCGATGAATCCTTCCGATGCTCCATATAATACCTGACCATCTGATCAAGTGTGCTAAATTCCTCATGTTTTATCGTCGCCCCGTTAATGTCCCTTCGTATATCTAACTTAATATCATATGTCGTATCAGAAGAATATTTTAAATATAATACGAAATGATCGTCTATTATTCCCTCATATTCGTTAGATATCCCCGTCTCCTTCATGTCGGGAGCATATACCTCCGATGGAAATGCCCGCTCTACCATCAATCTTAAAGAATTAAGCTTTGCCACCTTTCTAATAATTCCACGAAATCTATTAGCTATTTTAATAATTCTTTTGTCCATATATCCATGGTTAGTTATACATAATACATAATGTCTCATATTATCATGAATAATAGTCGTCGCATAAATAAAATCGCTAAGAAATTTTCTATACAGGATTGCTAAAAGCTGCCCAAAGATTATTCAGCTTCAATAACTATGAAGAAATGAAAAATTGGTTCGTTAGCATGGGCGCGGAACCAAATGATGTCGAAAATAAAATAAATCAAACTTTGAAACGTATTCGAAAACAACAAGAAGAAGCACAAGGAGATATCCCTAAATGTCAAGTCCTGCCCACAAATACCTACATGTAATCTAGCAGGAGGGGTCGTATGCGTAACAACGTACCGCCGTATTATACTCAGCAAATGCAGAACGCTCTATTAACTCGCCCCATGTCACCCACTTCACCGGACCAGCATCACCACAAAGATCCTCCGGCATTAAATCAACTATCACCCTATATGTCGTTACTATCGTACCACTAACCTCATTACTATATATATACTCTCCTACACTAACTATTATCCCAGTCTCCTCATATACCTCTCGCCTTAATGCTCCCTCATGATCCTCACCAAATTCAACCTTGCCTCCAGGAAATCCCCACATATCCTTCGTACCACGCCGAGCTACAACTAATATCTCGCCAATATCATTCTGTATCAATCCTAATACAGCCTCATTTATTGAACTTATCTTCTTAAATCTATCGAACATCCTAAATATTCCCTTACTTACACCGTTGTCTCATCAACCTGATTATTTAAACTATCTGTTTCTATATAAGCATTACACTTTAAACAATAAGCCCTCTCTTGAATAAAATACCACATGTCATGACCCTTCGACTTAGCTATCGATTTGGCACTCTTCCTCAATCGCTCGTATCTCCTCATTCTTCTCAGCCCTCCATTTGGTAGAATCCCATGCCGTAGGCGCATTCGTGTTCCGCTTTATATCCTCTGACCTCTTCACTACCAATCTCTTTCGCCATACACTATCCTCACTAAATGGCTTAAGTAACTCAGCTAATTCTATATTAGCCTCCTTCCTAGTTAACCACGTAATAGGTATGTAAACCGCTCTTCGTTCCAAATCCATAATAGTATACTTTATAGAAATGCCCGCTACCATAGACTTATCCTCCTCAGAAGAAGTATTCTCCACAGAATTATTCTCCACAGACTTATTCTTTATCAAAAAAATCCATCCTTCCTAAAACCAAATACGCTTCCAAAAACGAATACCCTATAATAACCACCCTCTCCTAAATGTCAAGTAGCACAGGGATCAGTTTTCCCACCTGTGACTCTCCTGGGTTTAGAGTTTGGAGTATTAAGCGCGGTTACTTCCAATCCAGCATCGTTCTCGCTGTTTCGTAAGTTATTGCCCAGCCTAAAACAAGGTAGGGTCACAGCTCCTATAACTCCTACACCTACATGTGATCAAGACAATATTGAATTTTAGGGCCGAACAACGTAGTTGTTTTGGAAAATTAATCTATTATATTTTATAAGATCAACATTTTTTTGACCATTTTGTGGGAAGATGTGGGATGAAGTGGAATGAAGTGGAAGAGATTAACTGATTTATATGACTTTTGATACTGATGAAATACTGTCATAATAAGATTTTGAGCCGCACCTACCCTTTTACTAGCCGCGCGCCCGCCGGATTCCAGTGCCACCGCTATACCCCGTCACCACCCCGCCATTATCCAGTACCACCGCAATGCTTTTCCAGCTCCACCACAAAACAATTAATCTTTTACAGCCCAACAATAAAATGAATAAAACAATTCCATAACTATTGGAAAACAATTAATTCAATTCCTTTCCAGTAATTAATTCCGAATCAATTCATTCCGAATCAATTCGTTAATGATTCGCAATTGATTCGTGAACGATTCCCGATAGTTAGCAGACTCATTGACAGTTAGTTCGTTCGTGCTTATCCTATGTGTTCCCCAATACCGGGGACCGCCAAAACAACTCAGTTCACGAATACCCCGAAAAGGTGAATCTAATGGCATTCTGGAAAACGACCGTTCGCCCCACGTCCTTTGCTCATTCAATCCCGGCCGCTGCAATGACTCCACAGCAGCAAGCGGCCGTCCAGCACGTTTGCGGCACTCCACGTAATTGTGTCGTCGCGGCTGTAGCAGGGGCCGGGAAAACAACCTGGGCCGTTCACCTCTGCGACCAGATCGGCCGTAATCGCCCTAATGCATCGATCCTGTTTCTGGCCTTTCAGAGTGATGTTAAAAAGGCATTGGAAGCGAAGATCCCCACCGATGCCGCCGACGTACGAACATGTCACGGATGCGGCTACGGTTTCCCGGCTCGTACCAGCAAGGTTAGACTTGCGCAGAAAGGATATTCAATTGCGGCCGATCCAAAGTGGGGAGATAATGCCCCACTGAAAAAACTGCACTTGGATATGGGGGCTGACGCCGATCACCTCGTCAAGTTTTTCACGGCCGCAGTGGGCGATGATAAACCCGCAAAAAAGACCGACGTGGCGACGCTCTGCAAACTGCTGAGCCTGAGCAAAAACCTGCTTGCCGGATTGGTGCCGCATTATGCCGGTCACGATCTGGTAAAGCTGGAAAGAGATCCGGCCAGCGTCAAAAACATCATAGAGCAATTCGGCTTGGAATTCTCCGAATATACTTCCGTCCAGGATGCGGCGGAACTAGTAATTAAAGCGATGGAATGGTCACGCCAAGGTCCGGCAAACGTCACGGTTTCCGTTCGTCAAGGCAAGTTTGTCAAGGGCCAGCGTCCAACGTTCGCAGCTACCCCCATGCGTGCGATTAATTGCGACGATCAATTGTGGTTGCCGATTATTAACGGCTGGACGTTGCCGCAATATGACGTGGTGATTGTGGACGAGGCTCAGGATCTAAGCCCTGCGCGTCTCGCAATTGTCCGGCTTTCCATCAAGCCAGGGGGGCAGCTGATCGCGGTAGGTGACGAATTCCAGGCGATCTTTGGCTTCGCTGGCGCCGATTGCCAGTCCCTTCCGAAACTCATTGAGGAATTCAAGTGTGAAGTTCTGCCTATGACGTGGACGCAACGGTGCGCGCGTCTAATTGTCAATGAGGCGCGCAAGGTGGACGAACGCTTGACCATTGAGGCGCGCCCGGATGCTGACGAAGGGATCGTTGATACCGTGGAAGCGAAAGAGCTTTTCCAGCACGTTAAGGCTGGCGACGCGATTATCTCCCGCACTAACGCGCCATTGATTGCCTTGTTTTTCCAGCTTGCCC